>OBAB01000128.1_pt1 | contig 71349 bp, 53 predicted proteins | sample 1516501 | NCBI WGS metagenome assembly OBAB01 (sample SAMEA2579906, study PRJEB22360) | human gut metagenome
GAACATGTCCCCCCCCAGTAAGGGTCTGGGCCTACAGTCCCCTGCCATACCTCCACACGGTTCTTATCCCCGCCCCAGCCGCAGCAGTGCAGAATATTATGACTGCTCAGGCCATTGGCATAATCCAGTACCTCCTTGTCAAAGGGGGTAACCAGGCTGCGGTATTCCTCCGCAGTAAACCGGAAGGTTTCCGCATTCTGCACACAGTAATAAATACCATCGCAGCCAGCTTCCTCGATCAGCCCCTTCACCAGCGCCTTCGCATCCTCTGCAATTACGCCGCAGGCATACTTCACCGCTTCCGGGTCCGCCTTGATGCAGTCCATCATTGTTTCCCAGCTCGTCTGAAGACGGAAAAAGGAAAGAGGACAAAATACATTATAAAATACACAGCACTCCCCGTCCACCGCTTTTACAATGGCGCGCGCCCGCTCAACCTGCTCCCTGATGAACTTATGCCCGCTTCCCAAAGGCTTCATATCATAAAGCTGCGACACATTCTCCATTTTTTCCAGTGTTTCATTGGGATATCCGAAATAACCGTCGCACATGATTTTGATAAAATCCTGGTCCGTATCCCTGTACCACTTAAGATGCGCATCCACACATGCCTGCCCCAACGCCTGCTCCTGCGGAAAATGAAACCAGAATGCGCCGGGAACGTGATCCGCCTCCCTGTTTTCCAATGCTGCCAGTACTCTTTCTTTCTTGTTCATTATAATTACCCTGCCTTTTCTTATTTTAAACTGACTGTCCAGTTCCTACACAGTTACCTTTCCCCAATGCCCGCTTTCAGCTCGCCTAACAGCCCGTTCAGGCTTCCTCTCCATTAAAATCACATTCATTCAAAGCCAGCATGGCCATAGTATAAATTTTCGCCGCTGAAATCAGTTTTTCCAGATCCAGCCCTTCGTCCGGTTCATGGGCGCCGCCGTGTCCCTTCCTGAACAGAACGCCTGCCATATCACCCTCCCGCTCAGGCATGGATCCGATGCCATAGCCAAACGCATTGGGCAGCTTCCTGGCATACGTGCCGCCTCCCATCACATAAGGTTCAGCTGTGCATCCTGTAATTTCGTTAAATAAATCCGTCAGAAGGCCAACCTCTTTTCTGTCCTTCGGGAAATAATTCGGCGCAGAATTCCTGATAAGCTCCCATTTATAACCTCCCCGGCCGCAGTACTCCTCCAGCCCGGCCTCCAGCTTTCCCGCATCCGCCGTAATGGAATAACGGATATTAAACTGCAGCTGCGCCTGATGCCCCTGAAGCCTCAACACAGTCCCCGCGCAGGTCAGACGCCCGGAAACCTCATCCGAATAAGAGATTCCAATATTCTCCCCATAATAATCCGACGTGGCATCGGCAATAAACTGAAGCAGCTTCCGATCCCCTTCCTCCAGAAGCTTGGCCCCACACATCGCGGCCGCCAGTTCATGGACAGCATTTACACTGCCTTCAGGGAAAGCGCTGTGTCTGCTGGTTCCATACGCAGTCACCCTGATTTTCCCATCCCGGGCCTCCGCCTTCACACATTCCGGAAGCGATGCCTGCAAAGCAGCCAGCTGTCCTTCCGAAACTTCTGTCCTTTTACCAACCACCAGAACCGCCCTGTCAGGGATAATATTACCCGCGCTGCCGCCGTACAGCTCCAGCACCTCATCACTGAAGGCCCTGCCGGAAACTGCAGTCCCTTCCAATATCCCCTTTTCCCCATAACAAACCGGAAAACCACAGTCCGCGATCATAGACAACGCCGGAAGCGGATATTTGGACGTGTAATACTCCAGATCCGACATCCCCCTTTCCTCATCGCACCCTGCAAAAAGACAAAGCTCATGCGCAGCCGGAAGCCCCAGCTCCCTGATACAACGCATCACATAAAGCATGGCCACTGCCGGCCCCTTATTATCCTGCGCCCCTCTGCCGATAAGATACCCATCCTTCACCACCGGCTCAAACGGCTCATAATCCCAGCCCTCCCCCAGCGGCACCACATCCAGATGATTCCACAGGCCAATCGTATTGCCCCAGTCCTGATTCTCCACACCGATGCTTCCCACATAATACTCCCGGTTCTCCGTATGGAACCCATATTTCCTTCCCATGGCAAGCATCTCATCCAGCGCATCCCTGCACCCCTGTCCAAACGGCCCCTGCTCCGCCTCCGGATCCGAAATACTGGGAATCCGCACCAGCCTCTTAATATCCTCCGTCATCTCCTCCCGATGCCCGTCAAACCACTGGCTGACCTTCTCATAAATTTCACCATCATACATTTTTCCCATATAAGCTCCTATCCAGGCCCCTCCGCCAGTCAATACCGACTGCCTTCATACCAAAGACCTTATGTTATTATTATAGATACCAAACAACTTTTCTTCTATAACCAATTCCTTCAAAAACTATGCAGTTTCAATCATTTTGGCCGGCCTGCCGCATCCGCCCCGTTTCCGTCCGCCCTTGGTCCGATGGGGGCTGGGCCTGTCTTCCTTCCCCGGGGCCGGGGCGGGGTATGTTCTGTTCTGTTTGAGAAAACGGCGATGTTTCTTACCGCTCCGGGAAGTCAGAATTCTGACGTCCTTAGAGGCTTGTCTGACGAACGAAGACAATTTTAGCCGCAAATCACAAACTCACTCCTGCCAAAAAAGTTACATGCGGCTAAAATCACTGAGGAGGAGTTCAGCCTCGCTGGCAGAATTCTGACTTCCCGGAACGGTTAGAAACACCCCGTTTTTGAAACAGAACAGAACATACCCCGCCCCGGCCCCGGGGAAGGAAGACAGGCCCAGCCCCCTCGGACCAAGGGCGGACGGAAACGGGGTGGATGTGGCAGGCCCTCTCTACCTCATGAAGAAAAACAGCCGGACTGCTGAACAATCCGGCTGTATCCGCCACCAAAAGGAGCCTACCGGCTTCCCTTATCATATATTTCTCCCAAAGCGCGGGGCGCCCTGTTGTGCTTGGAAAAGAATACAAGCAGCAGAAGCGTCAGCACATAGGGGAGAATCATTACCAGATCCTGATAGCTGCTGGGCATTTCCAGCATCTGCACGATGCGGTAGCCGCCGGAACGGGCAAACCCGAACAGCAGGCAGGCTCCCAGTGTGGGGAGGATTCTCCAGTTTCCGAAAATCAGCGCGGCAATGGCCAGATAGCCATAACCCACATAGATATTGTTGGAAAAATTCGCTGAAATGGAATAAGCGAAACAGATGCCTCCCAGCCCGGAAAGCGTGCCGGAAACCATAACCGCCACCAGCCTTACCCTGCCCACTTCAATGCCCGCTGCATCCACCGCATGGGGATTATCGCCGCAGGCACGCAGATGCATGCCAAAGCGTGTCCGGTACATCACAAACCAGGCAATGAACGCCACCACAATAATCACGATTTCAAAGGGATATACATTGGTAAATACCGCTCCCAGTATGGGTATTTTCGAGATTCCCGGCACCGTCAGCCTGCTTGACACCCCCAGCACGAATTTATCGGAGGCCGCCCCGAATACGGTGGCATTGATCTGCTTTGTCAAAAAGGAGGTTAATGCCATGGCCAGGATATTAATCACCACGCCGCTGATGACCATATTTGCCTTGAACCGGATACACAGCAGCGCATGAATCAGTGAAAACAGCATGCCGCCGATTACGGCAAACAGCATGGCGATGTAGAAGGGAACCGCTGAATTTCCCGCAAATTTATCCGCAACAAGCACCGCGACGAGCGCGCCGGTAAAAGCGCCGAAGCCCTGCAGGCCCTCAATGGCAAGGTTGGTAATACCGCTTTTTTCACTGTAAATACCGCCGATGGCCATGATGAAAAGCGGCAGTGCAAAGGACAGTCCGTCAATGATTACAGTATTCATTTATCCTTCCTCCCTTCCTCGTCCTTCACCCGCGACAGCAGGTAGCTGATAAACGCCGAGCATGCGGAGAACAGCAGGATGATACCTGTGATAACATCGGCAATTTCAGCCTGTATGCCCGCCGCCGAGCTCATGTAGGTACTTCCCTTGTCCACAATGGTAATCAGGAAAGAGGAGAAAATAATGCCCACAGGATTGTTGCTTCCCAGCAGCGAAACCGCAATCGCGTCAAAACCGGTGCTGGAAAGCACCCTGGGCTGGATGGAAGCAAAATAGCCAAGGTAATAGGTAACGCCCGCCAGGCCTGCCAGCGCCCCGGAAATCAGCATGGTGACCACAATATTCTTTCCCACATTGATGCCCGCATAACGGGAAGCGCTGCGTGAAAAGCCCACCGCTTTCATTTCATACCCCATTTTGGTCCTGTCCAGCAGGAATTTCACGGCGAACACAGCTATAAGCGCCAGGACAAAGCCCAGGGGGATATCCATTTTCAGATTTCCCACCACCGTATCCGCCAGCGTCAGGCGCGCCGCCGGGGCAATGGCCTTTGACTGCCTGGAAACCGGATCCACATAAAAGGTATTGATACAGAAGCTGCAGACATACTGAATAATGTAATTCAGCATGATGGAGGATACCACCTCATTGATATTGAATTTATATTTCAGCAGGCCGATAAGGCCGCCCACCAATGCGCCCGCCAGGATACCGATAAGCAGCACCAGAGGCTTTGACAGAACCGCGTTCAGTCCGCTGTAGCCTATCAGAATTGAGGATAAAAAGCCTGCCGCCAGCATCTGTCCGGATACGCCGATATTAAACAGGCCTGTCCGCATGGCCACCGCCACCGCAAGCGCCGCAAAAATCATGGGCGTCAGGTAATTTAAGAAGCTTAAAAAGTCGGTAAGGATGCTTTTATATCCCGCATAGGATGCCTTGGGGGCAAGGCCGCAGCCCTGCAGCAGGTTATAATAGGCTGAAAAAGGATTCTTCCCCAATACGGCAATCACCACAGCGCCTGCGATCAGGCCTATCAAAACACAGAAAACGGGAATGGTCACGCTTTGCGTCTTTTTATTTCCCAGGGTCCGGCTGATTAGTTTTTTCCAGATTGATTGTTTCTCATGCATGCCGCTTCACCCCCATCATAAATTCTCCCACTTCATTTGTGGTCAGCGTTCTGGCATCGGCAATCTTCTGTATCTTCCCGTTGTAAATTACGCCGATGGTATCCGCGCAGTCCATGATTTCATCCAGTTCCAGGGAAATCAGCAATATAGCCTTTCCCTTGTTCCTTTCGCCAATCATCTGGCGGCGGATATTCTCAATGGCCCCGATATCCAGCCCCCTGGTGGGCTGGACGAAAATCATCAGATCCGATTCCTGCTCGATTTCCCTCGCGATAATCGCCTTCTGCTGATTACCTCCGCTCATGGAACGCACAACTGTCCTCTGGCCCTGGCCGCTGCGGATATCATATTTATCGATCAGATCCTCAGCATAGCTGTCAAAGGCCTTTTTATCCAGAATCCCTTTTCTGGAAAACGGCTCCCTGAAATAGCTCCTCAGCCCCAGATTTTCCGACAGGGTGAAATCCATGACAATGCCATAATTCTGTCTGTCCTCAGGGATATAGGATATTCCCTCCAACGCCCTGCGGCGGATGGATTCCTCCGTAATATCCTTCCCGTTCAGCCACACTTTTCCTTTGTGCAGGGGAAGCAGCCCGGCGATGGCGTCAGCCACCTCAATCTGCCCGTTTCCGGCCACGCCCGCGATAGCGAAAATCTCCCCGCCATGGACAGTAAAGGAAACATCCTTAACCACCTCAAAATGATCCTGATTGACCACGGTCATATGCTCCACCTTCAGAACCTCTTTTCCGAATTCAGGCTCCTTCTTGGGCGTTTCAAAGCTGACCTCGCGTCCCACCATCAGGTTGGCCATCTTCCGGGTGCTGGTTTTCTTCACATCCAGAACGTCAATCAGCCGGCCTCTGTTCAGGATAGCGCAGCGGTCGGCCACCTTCTTGATCTCTTCCAGCTTATGCGTGATCAGGATGATGGTCTTCCCGTTTTCCCGCAGCCCCTTGATGATATCCAGGAGAAACTCGATTTCCTGCGGCGTCAGCACCGCCGTAGGCTCGTCAAAAATCAGGATTTCCGCTTCCCGGTACAGCATCTTCAGAATCTCCACCCTCTGCTGGGTGGACACGTTAATATTTTCAATCACATCCGTAGGCTCCACTTCCAGCCCGTACTTCTGGGAAAGAGCGCGGATATCCTCATTGGCCTTCTTCATATCCACTGCGGGGAAAAGGCCAAGCACCTTTTTCACCGGTTCCATCCCCATGACGATATTCTCGGCTATGGTATAGTTGCTCACCAGCTTGAAATGCTGGTGCACCATACCGATATTCAGCTTCGTGGCATGATTGGGCGAAGAGATCTTTACCTTTTCCCCCCGGATATATATATCGCCCTCATCCGGCTCATACATTCCGAAAAGCATGCTCATAAGCGTTGATTTTCCCGCACCGTTCTCGCCCAGAAGGGCAAAGATTTCCCCCTTCTTTACCTGAATCGTGACATCGTCATTGGCAACAATGCCCGGGAACCGTTTGGTAATATGGCGCATTTCCACAATATAATCCGACATATATTCCCTCTCATTCCGCCGCTCTGTAGCAGCTGTATTTCCATAATATACTTAGGGGATGTCATCACCCCGTTCCTTGCTGGCATCCCCTAAATATACATGTGAATGCGGCCGCGCCGCATTCTGTGCTGTTCAATGCTGCCGCGTTTGGCGCAACAGTCTTCTGTTAAATAGAAACGGGCCGGGAATCCCGGCCCGCCTTCCCTTTCATTTCCGGAGGCAGCAAAGCGGACGGATGACTTCTATATCCGCATGGCAGCTGCCGCAAAGGTCAAATACCCATAACAGACCAGGCAGACGCATTTAGCGCCCCGCTGTCCGTACCGGCGCATTTGATTTACTCCGCCTTGAAATCATCGGGAGTAATTCCGTTGAAGTTGGCTGCAGGAACAATTTCTCCTGCTTTTACTTTTTCATAAGCCGCATCGATCTTGGTGATGGTATCTGCGGACAACTGGCATCTTCCGCTTTCTTTTACATAACCGGTGGAATCGGTATCTGCGCCCAGGGTTACGTTTCCTCCCTTGAAGGAACCGTCAGCGATAGTGGTCAGCGCTCTGTCAACATTAATGCTCATTACCTTCAGTCCGCTGGTAAGGATTACGTTGGCATCTCCGTTTGCCCCGTCGTCATACTGATCAACGTCACAGCCGATGATATATACGCCTTCGGCTTCCTTGGCAGCTGTGATAACACCGTTTCCGGATGCACCGGCAGCTACGAACATGATATCCACGCCTTCGTCAATAAGCGCGTTACCAACAACCTTGCCAGTTGCTTCATCAGCAAAAGAACCTACATAATTTCCCCCTACATTCTCTCCATGTACATCAGTTCCCGCATAAGAAGGAAGTTCTACCAGTTCAACCGATTTTCCCTCGGTTTCATTTACGTATTTCACACCGCATTCAAATCCATACTGATAATTAACATTAGAAGGATAAGCTATGCCATTTACAACGGCAACTTTGTTGCTCTTAGTCTCATAAGCAGCAGCCATTCCTGCAAAGAAACCGCTCTCCTGCTCTTTAAACTGCATGGCATAAATGTTTTCTACTTCTATTGATTCCTCTACGCCTTCAGGATCGGCAGGAAAAGCATCCACCAGGATGAATTTCACATTCGGGTTGTCCTGTGCGATCTGGGCGATTCCGGCAAACTGGAAACCACAGCATACAATAGCGTCATAATCAGCTACGATGTCAGCTACTGCCTGAACGGCTGCAGCGGTGTCGCCTGTAGGCTCTTTTACAGGAGTTACGGTAGAGGAAGGATTCTTTTCGATAAAGGAAAGAATTCCGTTGTAGTTATCCTCGTTAAAGGAACCGTCATCCACTCCGGAGGGACTGGATACAATTGCGATTTTCAGTGCCGCATTGCCGGCATCTGCGGTATCGGATGCAGCTTCACTGGAAGATGCTTCCGTAGACGCTTCCACAGATTCAGCAGGCGCCGCAGTTTCCTGGGCAGGTGTGCTGCTTTCCGCAGGAGCAGTGCTGCCGGAATTGCCGCAGGCTGTCAAAGACAGTGCAAGCAGAGCAGCCATTGCAAGAGAAAGTGCTTTTTTCATAATAAAATCCTCCTTTTTTACCGTCCGAGACGGCATGTTCGAAAAAACCTAATTACAGCTAATTACAAACCAATCATAGCATTTTACCATTCAAAAAACAATGACAAAATTCCTGAAAAATTTACCTGAACGCTTTCCGCGTTACTGTTTTCCCTCCGTCCCGGCTCCTGCTGTCACGGTTGTGCCCTCCGGGATAATCCGGTTTTTATGCAAAGTCGGTTTTAAATGATATCCATTACGTCCTTTACAGATTGCACGCCGATCAGCCGGATACCTTCGATTTTGGGCAGCTTGTCCAGACATACTTTAGGAAGCACACAGGTTTTGAAGCCCAGCTTTTTTGCCTCCGATACACGGATGGCAGCCTGGCTGACCGCCCTGACCTCGCCGCTCAGCCCTACCTCGCCGAAGGCAATCATCGTCTCCTCGATAGGCCGGTTGCGGAAGCTGGAAATCACAGCCATGACGATACCGAGATCGATGGCCGGCTCCTGTATTTTCATCCCGCCGGCTATATTTACATAGGCGTCGCAGCCGGATACCTGCAGACCCAGGCGCTTTTCCAGGACCGCCATAAGCAGGTTCACCCGGTTGAAATCCGTCCCCGCCGCCTGGCGTCTGGGAAATCCGAAATTGCTCTGGCAGACCAACGCCTGAATCTCCACCAGAATGGGCCTGGTTCCCTCCAGAGAGCAGGAAACCACCGAACCGCTGGCCCCTTCCGGCTTACCGTTAAGCATGAACTCGGACGGATTTTTCACCTCGCACAGGCCTTCCTGACGCATCTCAAACACACCGATTTCGTTGGTGGATCCAAACCGGTTTTTGACGCCGCGCAGTATCCGGTAGGAGGCATGCCTGTCCCCTTCAAAATAGAGGACGGTATCCACCATATGCTCCAGCACACGGGGGCCTGCCACGGTTCCCTCCTTTGTCACATGTCCTACAATAAAAATGGAGATGCCATAGCCCTTTGCCAGCTTGAGGAAAACCCCCGTGGACTCCCTTACCTGGGAAACGCTTCCCGGCGCTGCGGAAACCTCCTCCTGGTACATGGTCTGGATGGAGTCTATAATCACGATTTCCGGCTTCTCCCTGGCAATCGCCTCTTCTATGTCCCCCAGGTTGGTTTCACACAAAAGCTGCAGGGAATCGCTGAAATTCCCGATTCTCTGCGCCCGCATTTTAATTTGCTGCAGGGACTCCTCCCCGGAAATATAAAGTACCTTTTTCTCCTTTTCGGACAGGAGCCGGCACATCTGCAGCAGCAGGGTGGATTTCCCGATTCCCGGATCTCCTCCCACAAGCACAAGGGAGCCGGCAACAATTCCGCCGCCCAGCACCCGGTCCAGCTCTCCGATTCCCGTCAGGATACGATCTTCTTTTTCCATGGATATTTCCGCAAGAGTGGACGGCTTCTTCCCGCCGGAGGACAGTCCCGCCGTGCGCTCCACGACAGCGCTCCTGGAAGCGGCCTTCCTCACCGGCTCCTCCACAAAGCTGTTCCAGGTATGGCAGCCCGGGCACTGCCCCATCCATTTGGACGACTCATAGCCACATTCCTGACAATAAAACACAGTTCCTGATTTTGCTTTCGCCATATTTAAAAAAGGGGCGGAAAACCGCCCCTGTCCTCCTGATCTTTCATTGTTAAGCAGCGCTTATTTATGGATGTCTACCTTCACTTCTCCCGCGCCTGCAAGCTCTACGGAAAGACTCAGCTTGCCGCCCAGGTTCGTGCACATCCTTCCGGCATCCTCTCCATTAATCTGCACATCGTATTCCGTATCATCCTGCAGTCCGATGGTGAGCTGTGCGTCCTCATTGCCTTCTACCACAAAGCTCACGCCGTCCTCGCTCTCCGTGAACTCAAGAACACTGGTTCCCGGAACAGATTCATAGACAAACATGCCGTTTTTCTCCAGCTTGGTCATGGTCTGGTAGGTTTTCACCTTATACAGATCTCCTTCGTGGGAAAAATCCTCCAGCTTTGCTTTTTCAGCAAGGGTATGGTTCCCAAAGCTGATGCTGCCGTCTGCCTCTGCGCGGATTAATTCATTTACTACTGCCATTTTCTTTTGTCCTCCTTCATATGGTTCCTCTCGGGGTTAACTGTTTGAAACTGTATTCTTACCGTAACCATGAAACTGCTTCACAGTTACTTTTTTACCTGAAAGGTAATCTTTCCTTCCTTACACCCTACGGTTACATTATCTCCCGGCTGAATCCTTCTCGCAAGGATTTCTTCCGCCAGGGCGTCCTCAACCATATTCTGGATGGCCCTCTTCAGGGGACGCGCCCCCATTTTCAGGTCGGAATGCTTCTCAACGATATAATTCTTGGCCGCCGGCGTAATGGTCAGCGAAATATTCAGCTGCTTTTGGCATCTGTCGGTCAGATCCTTTGAAAGCAGGGTTATAATCTGCTTCATATTTTCCTTCGTCAGGGGATGGAAAACCATGATCTCATCGATCCGGTTGATAAATTCCGGCTTAAACAGCCTTTTTACCTCTTCCATGACGCCGGACTTCATTTTCTCATAATCCTTTTTTTCATCCGTATGGGCGGTAAAGCCCAGGTTCTTCGGATCGATGATGCGCTGCGCCCCTGCATTGGAGGTCATGATAAGCACGGTATTCTTAAAGCTTACCTTCCGGCCCTTGGAATCCGTAATATGCCCGTCATCCAGCACCTGAAGCAGGATATTGAATACGTCCGGATGCGCTTTTTCCACTTCATCGAAAAGCACCACGGAATAAGGATTGCGCCGCACCTTCTCAGACAGCTGGCCGCCGTCGTCAAAGCCAACATATCCCGGAGGGGAACCGATCAGCTTGGAAACGGAATGTCCCTCCATATATTCTGACATATCGATCCGGATCAACGCATTTTCCGATCCGAACATAGCCTCTGCCAGCGCCTTGCTCAGCTCTGTTTTCCCAACGCCCGTAGGCCCCAGGAACAGGAAAGATCCGATGGGCCTTCTGGGATCCTGGAGTCCGACCCTGCCGCGGCGCATTGCGCGCGCTACGGCGCTTACGGCCTCATCCTGGCCGATAACACGCTTATGCAGTATGCTTTCCAGCTTCAGCAGCCGTTCGCTTTCCTTTTCCTCCAGCTTGCTCACCGGGATTTTGGTCCACATGGCCACCACGCCCGCAATGTCATTCTCGGTGACCTCCTGCCTTCTTAAGGCGTTCTTTTTCTCGATCCGCGCCTTCTTCTGGGCCAGCTTTTTCAACAGTTCATCCTGCTCCCGTTTCCAGACACCGGCCTGGGAAAAGGCTTCAATGCGGATGGCGCCTTCTATTTTCAAATCCAGCTCCCGGATCTCTTCGTTTAACTTCCTGATATCTTCCGGCGGCTCCATATGCTGCAGACGGACGGCTGAGGCCGCTTCGTCTATTAAATCAATCGCCTTATCAGGCAGGCGCCTGTCGTTAATATATCTGCTGGAAAGCCTTACCGCCGCCTCAATAGCCTCGGGAAGGATCTTCACCTTATGGTGATCCTCATACCTGGGGGTCACTCCCTCCAGTATGCGCACTGCCTCTTCCTCTGTGGGTTCCTCCACATTTACCGGCTGGAATCTTCTTTCCAGGGCGGCATCCTTCTCAATATATTTACGGTATTCCGTAATTGTTGTGGCGCCGATCAGCTGGATTTCCCCCCTGGCAAGGGATGGCTTCAGAATATTGGAGGCGTCAATCGCCCCCTCCGCGCCGCCTGCGCCGATCAGGGTGTGCAGCTCATCCAGGAACAGCAGGATGTTCCCATCCTCCGTCACCTCTTTGATTACCTTCTTAATACGCTCCTCAAATTCGCCTCTGTACTTGCTTCCGGCAATCATGCCTGACAAATCCAGCATGAGGACCCGTTTGTTTTTCACTGTATCCGGCACCTCGCCGGCCACAATTTTGGAAGCAAGCCCTTCCACAATTGCCGTTTTACCAACGCCCGGTTCTCCTACCAGGCAGGGATTATTCTTCGTTCTCCTGCTGAGTATCTGGATAACCCGGCTGATTTCCTCTTCTCTTCCAATAACAGGATCCAGCCTGCCGTCTCTGGCCAGCGCGGTCATATCCCTGCTGTACTGCTCCAGTGTGGCGGTGCTTCCCTTCTTTTTCTGTTTCTTAATGAGTTCTTCCTTGTACTGCCCCGGCTCCAGCCCCATAGCTGCAAGGGTATCCATATACAGCTTCTGCGGCTGAAGGCCGCAGGTGTTCAGCAGCCTGACAGCTACGTTCTCCCCTTCCCTGAGCAGGGAAAGCAGGATGTGTTCCGTTCCGGTCAGCGCGGAATTAAAACGTGCCGCCTGCCTGTGGCTTTCTTCCAATATCGCCATGGCACGGGGCGAATAACCGTCCCTTTCCTTTACCGGAGTTTCGGAAACAGGCGCAATCAGATCCTCTATCATTTCACGGATTTCCAGTTCATTAGCTCCGTTTTCGATCAGGACTCTGGCGGCCACACCGGTTCCCTCTTCCAGGAGTCCCAGCAGGATATGCTCAGTTCCCACATAATTCTGCTTTAACTTCCTGGCGGCCTTCTCAGCCAGCATAAGGGCCGCTCTGGCCTTATCTGTATACTGTGACTGCATTATTCCAGTCCTCCATATTCTTCATAGATTTCATCAATTAAAGCATGCACTTCTTCCCGGGAAATATTCTTGCAGCTTGCTTTGGCCAGCAAAACCCGCATATCCTCCCGGGTCTCCAGCATAGCCTGTTTCTTGCCTTCATCAACGGCAATCACCGCACCTTTTCTTCTGTCTACCTTAACAAAGCCTTCCTGTTTTAATACGGTATATGCCTTATTCACGGTATGCATGTTAATTCCAATGGTGTCGGCAAGCTGCCTCACACTTGGGAGCACATCGCCTTCATGGAAGCGGTTTGTGGCTATTCCGAGAATTATCTGGTTTCTCAGCTGCATATATAAAGCTTCATCACTGTTAAAATCAATCTCTATAATCATTTCCAATCCGCATCGCTCTTCTTTCTGTTATTCATTTGTTATATTTATAGTATAACAGGGAGCACATCCTGTCAACCGCTTTTCGGTTTCCAGGCGCCGGGATATCCGTCCCGTTGTTTTGTCAGTGGAAATTTATTACAGAAACGGCTGTTTTTACGTAAACCGGCATTTGATTCAAAAAAGCCGCTGTAGTCCTACTTACTCAGCGGCTTTTTTAACATAAGGCTGGTCCGCGGAGCGTGGCAGCCGTTATTTATCCTCAGCCCTGCACCGGCCGGTTGTGTAATCCCCGGCGGTAAGGGCGCTGTACTGTTGCGGTTATTTTAATCGTAACTGTGAGAATACTGAACAGTTATTTTAAATCAAGGAATTCGAAGTCCAGATCATCATCTTCATCCACATCGAGGAAATTACGGGGCTTATAATCCTGAGATTTCCTGCCCTTTCCTGAGGCTTTGGAGCTTCTTCTGGGAGGTTCCTCATAGGAGACTTCATCGGGGTACATATCTTCATCGTCCTCCTCGTCGTCATCCTCATCCTCTTCGTCATCCTCATATTCATAGCGGCTTCTTCTGCGGGAACCTCTGCCGCCGCGGGAGGCTTTGCTCATACCTCTCCTGCTTCTTCTGGGGACGTAGTCATCATCATCGTCGTCGTCCTCATCATCCTCATCGTCTTCGTCCATGTCGTCATCGTCGTCGTCATCCATTTCATCGTCGTCATCGTCAAATTCATCATAGCCGTCGTCATAGGTTCCCTTCAGCTTGAAGATTAAAACGGTTACGGCAACAACGAGCAGGCCTACGATAACCGCAAGAATAATGATTATCATACGAAGGCTTCCCGTCTGCTTCTCCATTTCGGCAATATTGCTCTCATTGGTCTGGGCAGCTCCGAGAAGATCGGAAACCTTATATCTCGTACCATTGATGTTGTCATTCAGATACCAGTCATTCGTTCCGGTTCCGTCATCCGCATAGCTGACATCATAGTCATTGGTGGACGGCGCCGTATCGGAAGGAGTCTCCGCAGGCGTTTCCTCAGGCGGATCCGCAGGTGCGGCCGGCTGCACGGTTTCCGCTATTTCCAGCGTATCCTCGCGTACATATCCGTTGATCGCCTTGCCGTCCTTTTCTCCGGTAATCTGATACCAGATCTTTCCTTCGCTTCCTGTGGTTTCCCCGGTTACATCCATAACATCACCGGAAGAAAGGCTTCCAACCACACTTGAATTGGTAGAGGCTTCGGAACGGACACGGGCGCTGGCGGCAATTATTTTGATTTTGGCTACCGTAGTGCCGTTTATGCCTTCCTCAGAATTTTCGTTTATAATTTCATTTAATTCTGCGTCGTCTCCTCCGGCATCTTCCGCACCCTCATTACCGCCTTCCGAATCACCGTTATTGACACTGCCCTGACTGCCCAGGCTATTGGTTGCATGTCCCGTCAGCGCTGTCTGTGCCGGCACTGCGGCGCAAAACAATATAGCTGTCAAAACTGCCGTAATCCGAAGCACTATACCTGTACTTTTCGTTTTTATCCTGTTCATTTCCTGACCCCTTTACCATTTGTGGTTTACGCCTCGTCAATAGCTTTGCCGATATCCGTACGCATATACTTATTGGCAAAGTCTACCCAGCCGGCGGCCTCATAGGCGTTGGCTCTCGCCGCCTTCAGGTCCTTGCCCGTTGCGGTGATGCCGAGAACCCTGCCGCCGTTAGTCACGATGTTCCCTTCATTGTCGAATCTGGTTCCGGCATGATAGCAGAAATAACCGTCGGCGTCTTTGAATTTCTCCAGGCCGCTTATCTTAAGGCCCTTTTCGTATTTTACCGGATAGCCCTGTGATGCCAGCACCACGCAGACCGCCGCATTGTCTTCAAACTGCAGCTCAATCTGATCCAGGGTGCCGTCAATGCACGCTTCCACTACATCTATGATATCGTTCTTCATACGCGGAAGCACAACCTGCGCTTCAGGATCCCCGAATCTTGCATTGTATTCCAGCACCCTGGGGCCTTTTTCCGTAAGCATCAGGCCGAAGAAAATAATTCCCTTAAATTCCCTTCCTTCCTCCGCCATGGCATCCACAGTGGGCTGATAGATATATTGTTTACAGAAATCATCAACTTCTTTCGTATAGAACGGAGAAGGAGAAAATGTTCCCATACCGCCCGTATTCAGGCCCTTGTCCCCGTCGCAGGCGCGTTTATGATCCTGTGCGGAGGTCATAATTTTGATATGCTTTCCGTCAACAAAGGAAAGTACGGAAACCTCGCGTCCGGTCATGTATTCCTCCACCACCATACGGTTGCCGGCGGAACCGAACTGCTTATCCGTCATAATGCTTTTCACGCCTTCCAGCGCTTCTTCCTTTGTATTGCAGATAAGCACCCCTTTGCCCAATGCCAGCCCGTCTGCCTTCAGCACGATAGGGAAGCTGGCCGTTTCCAGGTATTCCACTGCCTTCTGCGCATCATCAAAGGTTTCATAGGCTGCTGTGGGGATGTTGTATTTTTTCATTAAATCTTTGGAAAAAGCCTTGCTTCCTTCCAGAATCGCCGCATTTTTCCTGGGGCCGAACACACGCAGCCCCGCTGCCTCAAGGACGTCCACAATGCCCGCAGCCAGAGGATCATCCGGCCCTACAATCACCAGATCCACTTCCTTTTCCTTTGCGAAGGAAGCGATTTTATCAAATTCATCCACGCCCAGGGGGACGCATTCAGCCACTTCGGCAATACCTGCATTTCCGGGCGCACAGTATATTTTATCTGCTTTCGGGCTTCTGGCCACGGCTGCCGCGATCGCATGCTCCCGTCCGCCGCCGCCTACAATCAGAATTTTCATTTGTATCTCACCTTTCCGTCTTCCACACTGATTCTGCCGTTGGCAATCATATCAATCGCCTGAGGCAGAAGCTGCCATTCGGCTTCCTCCATCACACGCTGCTGAAGCGTCTTCGGTGTATCGTCCTGATGCACCTGAACGCTCTTCTGCAAGATTATCGGGCCGGTATCCGTTCCTTCATCCACAAAGTGAACGGTCGCCCCGGTCACCTTCACTCCCCTCGCCAATGCAGCTTCATGCACCTTCAGCCCATAAAAGCCCACGCCGCAGAACGACGGGATCAGGGAGGGATGGATATTGATTATACGGTTACGGTAGCTTTCTATCATGGCCGCCGGTATGGCAACCAGAAAGCCTGCAAGAACGATTAAATCCGGATGGTATTCATTGACCTTTTCCAGAAATGCCCGGTTAAAGGCCTCACGATCCGGAAAATCCTTCGGAGAGACGCAGACGGCATCAATTCCGTTCTGCTCCGCCCGGGTCAGCGCATATGCATTCTTATTGTTGCTGATGACACCTATGATTTCCGTATTGGTCAGGCTGCCGCTGCCAATGGCATCGATAACAGCCTGCAGATTGGTGCCTCCGCCGGATACACACACCAGAATTCTCAGCATAATACGACTCCCTTTTCCCCGGCTTCCACTTCACCGATCACATAAGGGATCTCTCCTGCCTCACGGACAGCCGCCATAGCTGCTTCGACCTCTGACGGGTCCACTGCAAGCACCATGCCGATACCCATATTATATGTATTGTACATCATCTGCTCTTCAATATTTCCCTTATCAGCAAGCAGCCTGAAAATAGCAGGCACCTCATAGCTGTCCTTCCTTACAACGGCACGGACGCCGTCGGGAAGCATACGGGGAATATTCTCATAGAAGCCGCCGCCTGTAATATGGCTGCACGCTTTGATCTCAACCCCGGCATCCTTCACGGCCTTCAGAGCCTTCACATAGATCTTGGTGGGCGCAATCAGCGCTTCACCCAATGTTGTCCCCAGTTCCTCATAGTAGGTCTCCAGGGATTCCTTAGTCATTTCAAAAACCTTTCTCACCAGCGAAAAACCATTGCTGTGAACTCCGGAGCTGGCCATGCCAATCAGCACGTCTCCCGCCTTCAGCTGTTCGCCGGTAATCAGCTTCTTCTCATCAACGATGCCCACAGCGAATCCTGCAAGGTCGTATTCGTCCTCAGGATAAAAGCCGGGCATTTCCGCAGTCTCGCCGCCAATCAGGGCAGCACCCGCCTGCTTACAGCCATCCGCCACACCTTTAACGATAGTGGCGATTTTCTCAGGATAGTTCTTTCCGCATGCAATGTAGTCCAGGAAAAACAGCGGTTCGCCGCCCGCGCATGCAATGTCGTTCACACACATAGCCACGCAGTCAATACCAACCGTGTCATGCTTATCAAGAAGAAACGCAAGCTTCAGCTTCGTTCCCACGCCGTCCGTTCCGGAAACCAGTGTGGGCTTTTCCATTCCCTTAAAGCTGTCAAGGGAGAAAGCCCCGGAAAAACCGCCCAGGCCGCCCAGAACCTCCGGACGCATGGTTTCCTTCACATATTTTTTCATCAGTTCAACCGATTTATACCCTGCTTCAATATCTACACCAGCGTTCTTATAATCCATCGTATCCTCCATCGGGTACGGATCCAGTGCGCCCGGGCGCAGCTGCCGTATTCCCTGTTTTATCTTTAATTTCTGTGACTGTCCCGTCTGCTGACAGCCATATGCAAAAATCCGGGCCGAACCGTTGCCGGCGGCAGTTTTTGCTTTCAGGTTCACCGCTTCTTACGCTTAACTCAGACCTGCGGGCCTGCAAAACAGCTTCTTAATATTACTTATTATAATTCCTGTAGCCTGTTTCCTGGAGATGCGCATCCTTTTTCTGAACGCTTTCCTTCAGCCCCTGGGAGTAATCCTTCAGTTTCTGAAGCAGAGCCGCATCTGAAGTAGCAAGAATCTTAGCCGCCAGAAGCCCTGCGTTCGCGCCACCGTTGATAGCGACTGTAGCAACCGGAATGCCGCTGGGCATCTGTACGATAGAATAAAGGGAATCCCTGCCGCCCAGAGAGGTTGTATGCATGGGAATACCAATTACCGGCATCGGGAAAATTGCGGCACACATACCAGGAAGATGTGCAGCCATACCCGCTCCTGCTATAATCACCTTAAATCCCCTGTCTTCCGCAGACTTCGCATATTCAAAAAAAACATCCGGCTCCCTGTGGGCGGAAATGATCTTCATTTCATAAGAAATCCCCAGTTCCTCCAGAATATCAGCTGCCTTTGCCATTACAGGCATATCGGAATCGCTTCCCATTACAATACCAACCTGTGCCATTGGTTATCCTCCTTCATCCTATGAGCCCGTCCAACCGCCCCCGCCGGGCCCAAAGCCCCTCACTTCGGCAAAAGACAGTCAAAAACAAGCCAGTAATATTTCAACCTACAGTGTACTAAACTTTTTCCCGATATGCAACATCAACCAAACCGAATTAATAAAAAATTCAACTTTTCACAACCAAACTATATTTTTTTTCAGGGGAATGGATTATAATGTTGTTACCAACGAGCAGCGCCCTGAACAGGGAAAAGCTGAATGGAGAACAGCTTCAGCTGCTCTCCAGGCAGTTTTTCCCTGTTCAGGGTTGGGGCGACTGCCCCAAGCCGGGAAGCCCCCGGGCTTCCCGGCCCAAGCTGCGGCCCCCCGGTGCCAGGCTGTGCCCTTGCCCTAAAGCCCTTACCCCAAGCAACGCTGCCCCTCCATTCCTTTCAGCCATGCGCACCACCACACCAATCCACCCCCAGGGAGTTGATACACCACCCATGTGCCAAATACAATACGACATAACCTACGAGGACCTGAACCCCACGTTCCTCTTCACCTGCCAGATATCCAGGAAAGAACCGGAACGCCTTCACAGCCACGACTTCATAGAAATAGCCCTGATCCTGTCCGGTGAGGGCCATTTTGTGCTGGGCGGAAAATGGTATCCGGTTAAAAAAGGCGATGTACTCCTCATTAATCCGGGCATCCAGCACCAATGCACCTACTCCTCAGCAGAAGCCCCTCTGGAGGAATTTTACGTAGCCTTTACGGACATACACATCCGGGACATGGAACGCAACCAGATCCTCTTCCCCGGCCACGAATGCCTCATCCGCCCCGGCGAGAAGACCTTCGTCACACTGTCGCGCCTCTGCTCCCTCATCAAGACGGAAAGCACCAGCTGCCAGCCGGGACGCTACTTCATGCTTAAGGCCTACGTCACCCAGATGATCCTCCTGCTCTACCGCGAACAGGTAGTTGCGCCGGTCACCATAGAAGAAGGCTATGAATTTGAATCCACCAACAAAAAATACGTGGTAGAGCAGATCATAGACTACCTGGACTGCCACTACAATGAAAAAATATCCCTGGATCAGATCGCCAGGAATATGTACCTGAGCCCTTTTTACATATCCAAAATTTTCAAAAGCGAAACCGGCGACACCCCTATCAACCACCTGATCAAAATCAGGATGGAAAAGGCCCGGCTTCTGCTTGACAAGCAGAAGGATGCCAGCATACAGGACATTGCCCTGTGCGTGGGATATGACGACGCCTACCACTTCAGTAAGCTGTTCAAGAAACATTTTGGGGAATCACCTTCTAAATATAGGAAGAAACAGGAATAGTTAAAAATGCCGTCGAAATTCTGTTAACTGTTCTGCAAACTATCTTGACAACAGGAAAACCCTCACGGTATAATAATGGACGTGACAGCATATCTTTTGTTGCATGCTGCGGTTATGGCGGAATTGGCAGACGCGCCAGATTTAGGTTCTGGTGGGAGACCGTGCAGGTTCAAGTCCTGTTAGCCGCATTACTAAAAAGCTCAGTATTTACAGGGATTAATGTAAATACTGAGCTTTTCTTATTTTATAGAATAATAAATTTACTAACTTTTTCACCGTCGTCCCCATGTTGAAACAGCCTGTATGGAGCTGTATCTTCCGCCGGTGGACTTCACCTTGCCGGAGACACTCAGCCGGTCATATATCTCATCAATGACCTGAGGGGCCAGGAATTTTCTGGCGCTGCGCACCATACCGTAGATGGTATAGGATAACTGACGGGCAAGAATAATTTTGGACGTATTATCGGAAAGTCCCGCGTTTTCAAGTTCACAGGAATTTCCGAAGACTGCCAGGGAAAAATAAGGCAGCCACTTCATGTCGGGAAGCTCCTTCTGAAGGCGGGCAATGCAGGCCTCATTTTTCAGAAGAGGGTTGTAGAAATAGTTTTTATAAGAGGTCAGCTGACTGGCGCAGAGGGTCTGTACCCAGTACTCTTCCTCCGGATTACCGGAGATCCAGCCCTGGTAATCCTTGGCTTCCACAACATATATGCCTGTCTCGTGTATCATGATGATATCCGCGGCAAAAGCCTCTGCGTTCTCCATGTAACGCCAGTTCACAAGAATTTTCTTGTAACCGCCCACATCCCTTAGTATGCGGAGGACCTCCCCGCTGCATTTACGTTCTCCGCCATAGGTGACATCATAATAAGAGCTGTGCGACAGTTTGTTTCTGTCCAGCTTATTGTAAAGGTGATTTCTGTATAGGTAGATTAAAACCAAAATCAGGCAAAGCACTGACAGCATTCAATCCTCCTGGTTGTTTACGGGTACCGCCCCGGTTGTTTTACAGGTATCCGCCGGTGCCTCAAAAAGCAATGCTTATGAAGGATACCAGGCGTTCTGCAAAAGCACCGATGTTACATAATTCGCCATTTTTGTCGAACCTTCTTTATTTGGGTGGGTTCCGTCGCTGGTATAATGGTTCAGCTCGTAAACCTCCATACCGCAATTGTGCACATCTATCACAGGAATACCATAAGCCGCGGCAATTGCCTTAATCCGGCTGTTGAAGTCGGCAATGGTATTTCCTTTTTCATTTACCCTGGGATGATCCCCTGAATTGGCCTCTGTGAGCGTCATACAATAAATCCGGGAGGCCGGGTAGGTGCGAAGGAGCTTCTGAAGCATAAGCTCATAGGCCTCCGAAAAATTAACGTAATATTTCTCACCGCGTCCTGTGGGAACTCCGTCAAATTTACCCAGTTCCATCGCCCGGAAGAAATCGTTTGCTCCCATATAAACAAGAATGATATCCGGCGAGGTTCCATAAGGTCCTTTCAGGTCATTGATTCTGCGGTCGCTGCAGCCGGCGCTGGAATGCTCATCCTTGGAATCCCCGCAAACCGTGCTTGCGGAATAGGAACCGTTTGCAGCAAGGCGCATCCCTGTATTGTAAAGCACCTGCATCCACCAGGTCTGTGTCACATCCTTCACATCATTATTCGCCTCAGGGTAAAAGCATGCATAGCCATCGGGAATATATCCCTGATAGGTGGAAATGCTGTCTCCCAGGACGGATACGCTCAGCCCCTTCAGCGGTGTCTGCGCAGGTGAGGATAACAAGCCTGCGGCAATCAGCCTTCCATTGGGTACCGTACCAGCCTGGGCCTGCTGGGCCAGCATAGTATCCGCCTGCTCCTGCAGTTGTCTGGCAGCTGCCTGCGCTTCCTCCTGTGTCTTTGCAGCCTGCGCGGCGGCTTCTTCCTGTAGCTTTGCTGCCTGCGCGGCGGCTTCCTCCTGTGCCTTTGCAGCCTGTGCTGCCGCTTCTGCCTGTGCTTTCTGTATCTGTGCCGCGGCTTCCTCCTGCAGCTTCTGCCACTGGGCCGCCGTTTCTTCCTGGAGCTTCCGTGCTGCTTCCTGAGCCGCCGCTTCCGCCTGTGCAGCCTCTACGGCCTCCCTGGCCTGCTGCTCCGAAAGAGCCTGCTGGTAAGCGGCAAGCTGAGCCGCATATTCTTCCTGCGCCCGGCGATAAGCCTCGGCCTGTGAAGCTGCTACCTCCTGCTGCCCCGCTGCGGCCTGCTGCTCTGCCGATGCCTGCGGCACCTGGGCAGATGCCGTTAAGTTTGCTAAGTTTGATGTGAACAGGCAGCTGACACTGAGCGCCGCTGCCAGAAACGTAAATTTTGTCTTTTTTCTCATTGCAAATCCACTGGAAAATATCGACCCCCGATATTCCCATCCTCCTTGTTTTGCGGAGCAAAATGCGAGCTCTCTGCGAGCAGAGGATTTTCCTCCTTGTTTTGCGGAGCAAAATGCGAGCCCTCTGCGGGCAGAGGATTTTCCTCCTTATTCTGACTGTCTGTTGATGTCCGGCGCTTTTCCTGTTACAACTGCATGCATTCGCAGTTATATGGCGCCCTGTCTGAATTTGCACCTATTATATCAGTATTTTCCCCTTGTGTGAACCGTCAATTTTACCGAAAGCAAAAAGCGGGATCCCCAGCCTGCTATACCGGCTTAAGATCCCCTCCTTCTGTCATTATTTCTTTTTTACAGGAAACCACAGTTCGATATAACCATATTCTGCCGTGCCGCATTTTCCTAAATGACAGATGACAACAGGACACAGGCGGATTATAATCAATCTCAGACACAGTCCAAATGCCGGTACCCGCAATAAGGGCAGTCCCTAAATTACCGGAAATTTCCCGAGCTTTAAGATGAAAGGCGGTTATTATGTGGTTCTGGATATTCATGTTCCTCTGCAATTTACTGATTCCTCTGTTTATGGCTGGCTTCGGCCGGGTTATGCTGAAGCATCCGCCTAAGGAAATCAACAATTTCGTCGGATATCGCACTGCAATGTCCCGGAAAAACAGGGACACCTGGGATTTTGCCCATGCACTGTGCGGAAAAATATGGTGGAAAGCAGGATGGTTCCTGCTGATTCCCTCCATTTTCATTCAGCTTCCTTTTATGCACAGTGATGAGGACACAGTCAGCCTTGTCAGCCTGCTTTTATGTATCGTTCAGTGTGCTGTGCTGATCGGTTCCATTTACCCGGTTGAACGGGCATTAAAGAAAACCTTTCACCCGGACGGAACGAGAAAGCAGGGGTAGCAATACCGGCTTCCTGCTGTTCAGCGGATTTCTTCCGTATTTATCATCAGGTTCTTGATCTGCCCGGCTGCGATTACCGGCGCGGCATCCACATTTTTATGGCAGTTAATCCAGAGCGTTTCCAGGTTGGGAAGCCCGGCAAATACGGAGATATCTTTGATACCTGGCAGGATAATCATAACCGAACGCAGGCTGTCCATCCCCTGGAATACGCTGATATCCTTAATTTCCGGGTAAGACTCGCCCCACATCATCAGTTCCTCCAGCTGCGGCATCCCGTTAAGGAAATCCAGATTGGAAAGCTTTGGCGATACCATAAGGTTCAGGTATTTTAATTTTTTCAGCCCGGACAGCGGGGAAACATCGGTAAAATCCCGCACCTCAAAGGTGAGGGACACCAGATTAGCAAATTCCTGCAAATCCTCAAGGGTACGGATAGTCAGCCCGTCCGAAGGGATTTCCATCATCCGGTCTCCCATTCCAATCCGGTAAAAATCTCCCAGCCAGCCCACTACATAAAAGGACTCATAACGGTCCAAATCACTGGACATCACCGGACCGCTATCTTTTTCCAGAAGGGCGCGGACAATCGTCTCAATCCCCTTATCCTTCCATTTGATTTCATAATCCGACGCGCTTCTTTCCAATGACGGGAAATGCGGCGCCTCTGCGTCCATATAATATGCAACTATGGCAAAGGGATTATGCAGATATGGGTAAGGCCAGTTTTCCTGCCCCATTCCCTGCGCTTTTACGCCTTCCCTCTGCCCTGCCTTCCCCAGCTCGCGGAAGGATCGCGCGGATCCTATGGTGATTTCCCGGCAGTCTGCGGCGGAATAGGGATTGACGCCGATGAATTCCGCCATATAATTATCACCGAAGCAGTAGCAGACCGTGACATACCAGCTGCCATCCATCTGGCTTCCGGCAAATTCCACCACATAAATCGTGCTCTCCCCATTTCCCTGCTTCGTATAAAAATCTATGGCTTCCAGATTATTTCCAAGCACCTCTTCTGCGGATTGTTCCAGGGCTTTCTTCGTATCCTCCCACTGCCGGGTAAAGGTGCCCGTTTCCGGCACCGTCGGCCGCACATCCACAAGAAGCACCGCATCGGAATTGGAAAACCAGATTCCCCAGGGGATGCTGTCAGGCCCCGGGCCTGTGGTCCACTGCCCGGAAACATTGAAGCCGTAGGCTTCCGTCTGCATAATATCAAAGCCTGTCTGCGCCGGGCGGGCAATGGGTTCCTCCACATACATTACCGGCAGAAGCGCAGCACGATCCGCAGCGCCCCCGGGTTCTTTGGCCTGTGGCAGGCAGGCCGCCTGTGCGGGCCTTTTCCCCTGTTCCGGTAAAAAAGAGGACCGGGGAAAAACATTATTCATTCCCGTCAGAGCCATCACCATCCCCATAATCAGCGCCGTTAATTTTATCAGCAGCATACCGTGCCCTCCCTTCTGTCCTTGTCCCCCAGCCGTCCTGTTAAACACACAGGCTTGCTTCACATCAGCGGTTAATTAATATATTTCTCTACAAGAAGCTGCCCGATAGGGCCGTTGCTCCCCACAATATTTCCTTTTTCCCAGGGGACAGGCTTTTCTCCCTGAAAACCGGTCACCGTGCCGCCCGCTTCTTCAATGAGCAGAAGCCCCGCCGCATAATCCCAGGGCTTTAAGTTCATTTCAAAAAAAGCGTCCAGCCGGCCGCAGGCAACATAGGCAAGCTCGATGGCTGCGGAGCCTATCCGCCGGATATCCTGACAATCCAGGAACACCTTTTTAAATATTTCAAAATTCCGATCCGCATATTCATGCTCATAGGGCGTGGTTCCGATGGATATCAAACTCTCCGCCATTGTTTCCGCACGGCTGACATGGATGGGCTCCCCGTTCAGGAAAGCGCCTTCCCCCTTCACTGCCGTAAAAACCTCATCGGAAAAAGGCTGGTATATCACGCCGCATACCATTTCTCCCCCGCTGCACAGCCCCAGAGATACGGCGCTGTTTCTGAAATCATGAATCAGGTTCGTCGTCCCGTCCACCGGATCTAAAATCCATGTATCCGCGTTAAAATCTATCTCACTGTTATCCTTTTCTTCCCCCATGAACTGTATCCGTGGCCATTCCTTATGCAGCTGCTCCCTCAGGTATTCCTGAACCCGGAAATCCACCTGGGTCACATAATCCGATACGCCCTTTATGGTTACCTGTGAAACCGCCTGCTTATCCGTAAGCAGCCCTTTTGTCCCTTTCACCAGGGCAACCAGCTTATTCATATCAATTTTCATGGCATTTCATCCTCCTGTACCTTCAGCATAGCACAAAGCCGCAGGATAAGGAACTGCCAACAGCAATAAATTAACTTCTTGAAATTAACTATTCAATTCAGCCCGCACAGGCTTTAGTAATAAGCATTTGCGGGCTGAATTGTCATGCTGATGATGGGCAGCTGCCAGGTGATATCCTGCGGCTTTATCTATGCTTCGTTTTGTACTTCAGGCTTTTTATCCGTTGTTTTTTCTGCGGCTCACATAACAGGCAATCGCTTTCGACATCTGTTCCGCCGTTCCTTCTCCGAAACGGTCGATGTTCTCCGTAAAACGTTCGTCGGCTGTGTACATCTGTCCAAGGCCCTCCAGAATCTCATCCGTACAGGTATAATATCTGGCGCTGATAAAATCCTGCCATTTTGCCACCAGCGCCTGCACCTCCTCAGACTCCGGCGCAAGCTCCCTGCTCTGCGCAAAAGCCTGCATGATGGAATCGCTTTCCTTCATCACTGCCTCCCATTCCCCGTTGCTGTAGCCGTCCGTACGTTTTTTACTCTCCTGCCAGGCCTGGGTATGGCCCCAGCGTTCTTTGGCTTCCTCTGCATATTTTTCCTTGCAGCGTTCAATTTCGCTACTGTCAAATTCCTGAAAACTCATCTCTTTTTCTCCTTCCATTCTTCGTTCCGTCAGGGCAATCAGACGTTCCAGCCGCTCCTTCTTTTTTTTCAGGAGTTCATGCTGCGCCCTTAATGCCTCATTTCTGTCAAAGGAAGGGGAATCCAGCATTTCCTTAATCTGTGACAACGGAAAATCCAGTTCACGGAAAAACAGGATCTGGGAAAGCCGTTCCATATCCTTTTCCCCGTACAGGCGGTAGCCCGCATCCGTTACCGTTTCCGGCCGCAAAAGGCCGATCTGGTCATAATAATGAAGCGTCCTTATAGTCACTCCCGTCATTTTCGCTGCCTCGTTGATTTTCATCTGCATTCCTTTATCCATCCTTTTCTTCATTCATTGGGGACCGGTTCCGTTCTGAATGAGTTCAGTGTAATCTATGACGCAGCGTCAAAGTCAAATGTTTTTTTTGATTTCTTTTTTTGATTTCTTTTTTGATTTCTGATTTTTTCTAAAAAAGCGGAATCATTAAGGCGCTATGTTAATGCCCCCGGGAAGTCCCGCAGCAGCTACAGGCGTGCAAGCCTGTCCGTCTGTGTTTCCCCGATAATTATAAGCCCTTCCCGGCTGAGGAGCCCGGCAAGCACGCCGTTTCCCTCCACCAGCCCTCCGTCAAAAAGGCCGTTATGTACTTTTCCGAAACCACAGGCCGGGCTGCGCTCCTTGAGAATTGCCGCTTCGCAGTTAAATAAACGGGCCAGCTTCAAAATCTCCCGCGCGCCCTTCTCATATTGCTGCGTTACGTCCGCGCCCTCAGCATTGATTACCTTCCCGTCAAGAATTTCCGCCGGCGGACGGGGTGTGGGAAGCCCTCCGAAGGCTTCCGGGCAGATTGGTATCAGATGATGCCTTTCCTTTAATTCTTCCAATATGGGAAGCAGGCAGCCGGTTCCGTCATACCGGCAGTCCACTCCAAGAAGACAGGCGCTTACAAGTATGTTCATTTGGGGATTCCTCCTGATTTTTTCTGTGATTAAATGATACTTCATTATAAACGGAACTGACAAGAAATCCAAGTGTCAGAGCCCGGGTAAGTTCTCTTTTAACCGAAACAGATTGTATTTGGCCACACAATTATATATAATTCTTTTATAGACATCTGGTACTGATTAAAGTATCAGAAAAAAAATAAAAGGGGGATTTTATATGAAATTCAAAAAAATGAAGGGGATTGTGTTGGGTATTGTCTTATTTACCATGAGTTCATTGAATGTGACGGCTGCGCCGATGGTGCAGGCGCCATTTACGGCTGCCCAGCTGGTTGATCAGTCAAAAGCAGCCCTGGCCGGCGTTTCTTCCTATCACGTGGAAAGTGTGGAATCCATTGAAATGACATATTCCCTCACCCCACAGGTGAATTTTTTCCACAGTATAACAACCCAGCTGACCGCCAATCCTTCCTGCATATACTATCAGGCTGTAGAAAGCACTACCACCGGTGGAAATACGGAAGCGGCAAGCCTGGAAAGGTACACCGCCTTTGAGGGAAACGTCATGAAAGAATATACAAGCAAAAACAATCTGCAGTGGACGTTAAAATCCCGTCGAGCCAAGCAGGGAGTCACCGGTTTCAGTATGCAGGATTCTTTCACCTTGCTTAAATCCAGTCCCGGACTGACCGGAATTCCGGTTTATACTGATGGAACGATATACCAATATACCCTTTCTTCAGATGATGTTGCACAAATCTATACCTTTGACGCTGCATCCATGCTTCTTATCAGTATCCATGGTGTGATTCCCGGCAAAAACGACGGCCTACAAAATATTACCAACCGCCTGGACTATGTCATTACCTATAACATGTATGATGCCTTTGGCGTCCCGGCGGAAATAGCCAGTGCCGCAATACCCGTTTCATAAGGCGTATTTAAAAATTGCCCTAATGCAGCCGGTTCGTTCCGGTATCAAATTCCGCGCTGCCCATACCCAGATGATCAAATATAAGCTTTCCGTCCAGCCAGAACCGGCACCATACGGTGCATACCAGGTTTTCCTTGATAAAACGGTTCATTGAGCCCTGGACCGGCGCTTTCAGATGCTGTCCTTCCGCTGGTTTTACCCGGATGGACAGCATCATTTTTCCCTGGCGGAGCAGCACTTCATTTTCACAGAATTTCAGAATCCTCACGCCGCGGTAGGTGGCCAGCCGGTATTCCTTTCCCCGGTAATAAACAAATGCGATGCAGCCCGGGAAATGGCCTCCCAGGAAGGGGATGTCGGCCACCGATACCATGAGGCTGCATTCCTGCCTGTCATACCAGCCGGACTGGCACCAGAAATAATAGGAAGGGAAGGAAGAGCCCCAGTCCTTTTCAATATAGCCTCTTCCTCCATGGAAATTATAGGTATCGCCATTGACCTTTAAGCTTCCTCTTGTCTTGTGGCACATGCTCACCACGCCGTGACGGCACTGCAGAAAGGGTACATAGCGGAAGGGGCCCATAATATCACTTTTCAGGGCCGTCAAACCAGCGTATCGGATCCGGCCCTCTATTTTTATGGTCCGGCCGTCTTCCTCTTTATTTAAGTACACCCGGATGCCCCGGGGAGAAAAAAAATTGTTTCCTATCTGTATCGTATCCTTCTTCCCGAAAACCTTTACCGCATCCAGCGGGAAATTAAAGTTCCAGGCCGCTTCCTCCGTAATCACCTGCACTGAAGCATATCCGGGAGCATCCGCCAGAAAATGAAAAGCAGGAATCAGGGCAGCCGCGCGGCTGCCTTTTTCCTGCTTGAAATACCATCCTTTAAAAAAACCTTTCCCTGCCATAGGCACCTCCGTCTCTTTTTCAGAAGCTGCTGCTTCCGGAAAAACAATTTCCGAAAAACTGCTTCCGGGCAAGCGGCTGCCAAAGAACCGCTTCCCGGCAGGCGTTTCCTTGGGAAACGCCTGCCTATGGTTCAGGATTCCCGTTCTTCCCGCTTCTATACCTCACACATGAAGGGCTTCATGGGCAAATCCGCGGAATTATAAATTCTGACTCTGATATAAGGCACCCAGGCGAAGGAAACCTGGCATTTTACATCGGACAGCGGCTCTGTCCGAAGCACCATCGTATCCTCGCGCAAATCAATCTCCCTGATTTCCAGCAGCCTGCCCTCCTGGCTCACCACAAATCCGTCCTTCATCTGTTCCGGCCCGGTCAGCGGAGAGGGCCGTTCCGCCTCCGTCTCATTTTCCGGCTGTACTTCCATCTCCCACAGGCCGATACCCGTATTGGCAAAATGCAGGGCAATGCCCTCCTGCGTCCGCTCCGCCCCGATCAGGGCCGGAGGTTCACACAGAACCGGTTCGCCGTACACCTTTCCCCGTGCCAGCAGCGCCAGACGTTCCCCCACTTCTTTTTTATGCTTGGGATGGATATCCTCATACATTCCCAGATCCATGATGGAGGCCATATATGCGCCGGGCACGCTCTCTCCCACCATTTCCTGTCTGCGGCGAAGCTCGGGATACTTTTCCCCTGTGCCCCCCAGCCACCAGCCATAGGGAGCAAGCTGTACATACAAGAAGGGCAGCTCCTGTCCGAAGCTCTTTCTCCAGCAGCGGATCATGGCCGTAAACAGCCTGTCATAAATCTCCGCATGGCCTTCGTCCGATTCCCCCTGATACCAGAGAACCCCCCTCGCTGAAAAAGGGATGATTTTTTCCAGCATCTGATGATACAGACCGCCGGGACGTCCCACATTGTAGGGACCCATGGGGTTTTCCGGGCCTGCCGGCCTTTTCATCCACTCTTTTTGTTCTTCCAGGCCGATTCCGTACATCACGCCGGCCCACTCCCTCCGATGCTCCATGGAGTCCTCCAGGGCAAAGGCCTTTACCGAGGCCGCTTTCAGCTCCTCCGGATCCTTACCCGCCACGGACGCCTCATATTCCTTCAGATACACATCCAGAGGCGCATCCTTAAGCCAGCTTTCCTCCAGCCAGGTGGAAGCGCTGGTGCCGCCCCAGTTGCAGCCGATGATTCCCACAGGCACACCCAGCACAGGCTGCAGGCTCCTGGCAAAGGAATATCCGGGCGCGCTGAAATACGGCCATGCGTCATCCTCTTCCTCAAACCAATAGCCGCACTCCGACACATCCTTATCATGTCCGGGAAATGCCAGCCGGGGCACATTGAACATGTGAATGCGGGGGTTTTTGTTTTCATGCGCCGCGCACTGCATGTCCTCCCACTGTGCGTCATAGCACAGGAAAAATTCCATATTGGACTGTCCTCCTGCGATCCATACCTCTCCCACCGAAACATCCCTGATGGAAAGCGTCTCTTTCTGGCAGGTGATTTCCATGCACAGCCCTTCCGCGGCCTCCATCGGCGGCAGCGTACAGCGCCAGCTTCCGTTCTCCACACGGCAGACGGCCCTGCTGCCGGCAAGCGCAACCGTCACCTCTTCCCCTTCCGGCCCTTCGCCCCAGACTGCAATTTCCTTCTGCCGCTGCAGGACACATCCGTCCTGAAATAAAATACCTGTTTTCAACTGCTCCATTTCCTTTTAACGCCTCCTGCAATGTAAATAATGATCTGTTTTTAAAAACCATTATAAAACAATCCGGCAGATTTGTCCTCATTTTTCCAGCAGCCAGTCCAGATTAAACTGTGTATAGCACAGGCAGTTGTTGGGCAGCGCTTCATACAGCAGGCCAATGCTGCCGTTTTCCTGGACGCACATGCAGGAATAGGAAAAAATATTGGTGAAAATGGGATCCTCCGCTGTTTCCCAGGTTCCCTCCAGCTTTATTTTTTTATGGGCTTTCCAGGTGATTTGACAGTCCTCCCCCACTTCTCCCAGCGATATGGTTCCGTCCGTTCTTCTGATATCCTCTCTGTTATTTTCCCCCGAGGGGTAGGAACAGAGCACATACTGTCTGCCCTTCTGCATTCCCTCCGGATACCTCCAGGGGAAATTTTCTTCCGTTCCCTCATCCACGGGAAGGGCAATCAGGGATTTCTGGCAGGACTGCACGAAAAGCTGCGTTGCCTTTCCTTCCACCCAGTGTTCACCGCCGTCCCGGCTGTAGGAAACCGGGGTATACCCCGGACGGCGGGGCCTGCCGAAGCTCAGTATTGTTCCGTCGGAAAGCTCTGCCGCCTGCACTTCATCGCAGTTGTACATATTTTCCTCACTGCGGCGCCAGGTAATTCCGTTGTCATCGCTGTATATTACGGAAGCGCTGTTTTCGCTTTTGCAGCTTTGGTACACCGGAATCAGGATTCTATTGTTTTTCCGGGGATCCTTTTGCCTGGAAAGCCTGATCCCTGCCCCGGGGCCTGTCCCCAGGAAAACACCCTCCCCATCCCTCTTTACCATTGGCGTCAGATCCACAGGCTGCTCCCAGTGCTCTCCGCCGTCCCGGCTGATTGTCATCCACAAATGCATGGCAGCGGCCGCAACAAGGGGGGCGGGATCCGTTTCCAGCACCCTGTAGTCGGAGGGTACCTGCTCCCCCGGGCCGGCCATGCGTTTCCTGACAAATTCCGGCGTTCCCCGGGGAAATGAGGGCTTATTCCAGCTTAAATACACATTCCCCACGTAAATATCCTCTCCCTCTCCCGGTTTTTCCGGGATCAGCGGAGGCTCCCTGTCTAAATAATCCGCTTCTCCCACCGCATAATATAAATCCCCCAGCGTCTGGAAGCCGTGGGACGCAGAATGCTTCTGCGGCATGTAATATCGGGTTCTGCGGCCCTCGGGATCATAAACCCAGCCCTGCTCCCTGACGGTATAGCAGTTCCCCTTCTGTGCCTCCGGCCGGTCACCCACGCGGGTATCTCCGTCAAAGAGCATGAGGCGGCTTTTCCCATCGATTTCCATAAAGGCATTTTCCTCCAGCCACTCCCTTTTCCAGAAGCCCATGCTTTCGGGGCACATATCCATAACCGCTATTACGGTCCCGTCCTCCGCCTGCACCATGCAGGGATCGATGACAAAAGGCGAATGCCAGTCATAAAAATCCTGCGGCGCATGATGGGCCTGCAGCGTGATTACCCGCTGAAGCTTTCCAAAGCTCCGTCCGCTGTCCAGGCTCCTTCTCACGCCGAAGCCAAGCCAGCCCCAGTCCGCCCCTTCGTTTCCCACATCCGCGGCGGCGATGATCACCTCTCCCTCCGGTGTCCGGGCGCTGATCAGGGAAGGGATCCGGCATCCCTTCAGATCTCCCAGCTCCTCCTCCCTTCCCGCCAGCTCCGGGATTTTCAGCCTGCTGCCGTCTGTACTTACGAACAGCGGTTTATTTTTACTTTTCCACGGTTTTCCCATCTGTGTTCTCCTTTCCCTTTTCCACCAGTCTGCCATGGGAACGGCCGCATAGCAATGGCAGGGCTTCATTCTGTTTTTACTTTCATAAAGATTTACATAACCGTATACTGATTTCATAGCTGGCTGTTAAAGAAATCAAATACTCATGGCATGTCTGCCTGGCCCGTTGCCCGTGGAAATAAAAAACGCCCTTCCGAATCAACGGAACAGGCGTTTTCCTTCATTATGCACTTTATTCCCACCGCAGGCCGATATTCTCCTGGGCGGGGCCGTCCAGCACCTTACCTTCATAATCAAACCGGGAGCCGTGGCAGGGGCAGTCCCAGCTTTTTTCGTCCGGGTTCCAGGTCAGCTCGCAGCCCAGGTGGGGGCAGCGGGCTGACACCAGGTGCAGTGTGCCCGATTCATCCCGGTATGCGCCGATTTTTCCATTGCCGTATTCCACCAGATGGCCCTCGCCCGGCCTGAGATCCTCCAGATGCTCGCCGCCCGTCGCATTACGTTTCCCCACATAGCCCTTTATGGTACAGCCTGCCTGCTTCGCCAGGCTTTCCGCCGCATCCCAGCCAAACCTGGAGGGCGTGAACACCTCCTTTGCGGGATTTTCCTTTCCGGTAATCAGATCGGCCAGCAGCCGCGCCGCCACCATGGAATGGCTCATGCCCCATTTGCCGAAGCCCGTGGCCACGTACCAGCCGGGCGCTGCCGGGGAGAAACGGCCAATATAGGGGACCGCGTCCAGTGTCATGCAGTCCTGGGCCGACCAGGCCGCCTCCTCTTTGCAGTCCGGCCAGTAGCTGCGGGCGCTGTTTCGCAGGCGTTCGTATCTGCCTCCCTCATTCGCCCCCGTACGGTGATTGCAGCCGCCGAGGATCACCAGATCCTTATCCTCCAGGCGAAGGCCGCGGAAGGAGTAATCTCCCTCGTCCATGCCGTAATACATGCCTTCCATATGACCTGCGCCGGACAGAGCAAGGCAGTAGCTTCTGTCCTGATGCATCCTGGCAAAATAATAGCCGGGCCGGTTAATAAAAGGGAAATGTCCGGCAAAAACAATATGTTCCGCCGTCACATCGCCGCCTGCCGTGGTAATCACCTTCCCTTCCACACGCTTCACCTCCGTGTTTTCATAAACCGTCAGTTCGCCTGCGATGTTAAAAAGAAATTCCAGCGGGGAAAAGCAGGCCTGCCCTTCCATTTTTGCCGCGCCCGCCACCGGAAACGGCAGCTGGGTATCCGTCACAAAGGTAACCGGAAGCCCCAGTTCGTCACAGGCGCGCACCTCATTTTCCACAACATCCCGTTTACAGCGGGTATACAGGTACGCCGGGCAGTCCAGCCACCGGCACTGGATGTTCCGGCTTTGCACCAGGCTGCGATAATCCTCTACCGCCCTGCTGTTTGCCCGGGCATAAAGCGCCGCCTTTTCCTTTCCCTGGCTGTGGATCAGGCCGTCATAAATCAGACCGTGCTGTGCCGTGATTTTGGCGGTGGTGCTTCCTGTCTGCCCCTCGCCCACATGCCCTGCCTCCAGCACGATTGTTTTCACTCCTGCTTCCTGCAGGAAAAAGGCGGTCAGGATGCCTGCCATCCCGCCGCCTATCACCGCCGCTTCCGTTTGAATATGACCGGAAAGCGCCAGCCTTTCCGGGTTATGAGTTATTTTTCTCCAGATAGAATCCATGCCGCACACCTCTTATCCGCCAGCTTCGGGCAGTTCTGCTATGTTCCTGTTATGCATAGTGTGGGCAGCGCCAATGAATTCTATACGGCTTCTTTTCTTTTTTCAGTGACCCTTCTGCACAGCTGCAGGCCCAGCAGCAGCACAATGGGAAATACGATGGCCGCAAACAGGCCCGCCGTAAGCCTGCCGTCAAAGGCATCGGAAACCATTCCCACCAGAGTCGGCCCGGAGGAACAGCCCAGATCGCCGGCCAGGGCAAAAAAGGCGAACATGGCGGTGCCGCCTCTGGGACATTTTTCCGCCGCCAGGCTGAAGGTGCCCGGCCACATGATGCCTACCGAAAGGCCGCAGAGCCCGCAGCCTGCCAGGGAAAGCAGCGGAATGGGGGACAGGGAAGCCAAAAGGTAACTGGCCACGCACAGCAGGCTGCTTGCCGTCATGAAGGCGATGAGATTGATTTTCTCACTGAATTTTGCATAAAAGGCGCGGGAGGTTCCCATCAGGATGGCGAACATGCACGGGCCCGCCATATCCCCTATGGTTTTGGATACCTTCAGGCCTGTTTCCGCAAAGGCGGAAGCCCACTGGCTCATTGCCTGCTCCGATGCCCCTGCGCACACCATGGTAATGGCAAAAATCCAGAACAGCTTGCCGGAAAGCAGCTCCTTTACGGACATTCCCTGTCCGTCCTCATTCAGGGAACGCACCGGCACAAGGCAGAAATATACCGCATTCAGCAGCGGCACCAACGCCCAGATAAAACTAAGGATTCTCCAGTTATGTATACCAGCCAGCGCGAAAAACAGCGTGGAAATCAGGATTACCGCCACATGGCCCCAGCAGTAGAAGGAATGCAGCAGGCTCATGGCCGCCGATTTCTGGTCAAAGGGGCAGGCCTCCACGATAGGGCTGATCAGTACCTCTATCAGGCCGCCGCCGATGGCGTAAAAGAAAATGGATATCAGCATGCCCACGTAAGGGTCCGGCAGCAGATCCGGCAGGATTCCTAAGCCCGCCAGGCCCGCAGCCGCCAGCACATGGGCGGCTACGACGGATACCTTATAGCCTATTTTGTCCACAAAGCGCGCGGACAGGAAGTCCACCACCAGCTGGATGCCGAAATTGATGGTGACCAGCAGTGTTATTTTTTCCAGGGAAATCCCGTAGGACGCGATAAAGGTGGTAAAAAGCAGCGGTACAAAGTTGTTGACGATAGCCTGGGTGATATAGCCCAGATAGCTTGCATACAGGGTGTGGCGGTAGCTTTTCAGCACGGAGCCGCCGCGGGTGGCAACATTGGTTTCCATAATATTTTCGTCTCCTCAAAAACAGTCTTTTCTGTTGTGATTCCCGGGCTTATGGGAGCCGGGTTTTTGCATGTCAGGGACAGGGCAAATTGCTGTGCAGTTTTGTCTGCGTAGGGTTTTGCGGGCTGGAAATGGCCTGCGGTGCTTTTCCCCGGCAAAGCTTTTTCAACAGCATTTTTCTTTGCTTGCATCAGGCCTGACAATTTAGTATTATAAAGTCACATTCCGAATAAAAATAGTGATTTTTTGTCATTATTTATGATATTTATTGAATTATCCGGTCATTTTATGTAATTTCTCTCTGCAGCGGGGCAATTCCTGTTTTTCCATATGCCCGGGCACATAAATATATCCTGTAATCTTCTTCAGCGGTAATAAAATGGAGGTATTTTCATGCAGCTGGCCCATATAGAAGTCGGCTCCGATTTACAGGAGCTGACAAAGCACGGTTCCAAAGCCTTCCCCTTCCAGGCCTATCTGGATGATATGTCGTTATATTATGCAGGCAGCATTCCCTGGCACTGGCACCGGGAGTTTGAACTGTCCGCGGTGGTTTCCGGGCAGGTTTCCTTAATGACTGCTTCGGAGTCCCATATCCTGCGGGAGGGGGATGGTATTTTCATTAATTCTGATATACTGCACAGTGCCTCTTCTGCCGCAGACGGCCGCTGTGTCATGTATAATTTCGTGTTTGCCCCGGAGCTTATCCAATCCTCTCCGGACAGCCTGATTATGGAAAAATACCTGTATCCCCTGATGAATAACAAAAGCTTTTCCAGCTATATTTTTCACAGGGAAGAGGCCTGGGAGGCGGAGTGTATCCGCACCATGCTTTCTATGTATGAAGCATCCCTGCAAAAGGACTTCGGCTATGAGCTGAAGATTCAAAGTCATATTGGCAGCCTTTTTACCGCGTTTGCATCCCATCTGCCCGCCGCATTCGCCCCGGCACAGAATGCGGGACGTGAGGAAGAGCTGCTGAAGGATATGCTGCATTATGTGGAGCTGCATTTACAGGAGCCGATAACCCTGAAGGAGCTGGCCTCCTCCTTTCATATCAGCGAAAGCACCTGCAGCCGACTGTTCCGCCGTCATCTGTCCATTTCCCCCTTCGGGTACATACTTACCTGCCGGATCGAAAAAAGCCTGCCGCTGCTTTCCGATACCAGGCAGACCATTACGGAAATCGCCTATGCCTGCGGCTTCCATGATACCAGCTATTACTGCCGGACCTTTAAGCGGATGAAGGGCATTACCCCTCTGCAGTTCAGGCGGCTGTCCGTTAGCAGCAGCTCTGATGGCTGAGCTGACGCGGCCGTTGGCAATGGCTCCGAGGGCCAAGCTGACGCGGCCATTGGCAATGGCTCCGATAGCCGAACGGCCGCGGCCGTTACCTTGCAGAGCGCTGTTCCCAGTAAATACTGCGCAGTCGTTCATCCATTGTTTCCACAAACATTCTTTTATACAGAAGAAAGTCCTCCAAATCCATAAGAACATGGTATAGGGCCGCCCTGTTTTCAAATTCCTCCCTAGTCCCGGGAAGCGGCTCCGCCTTCATCTGTTCCATCACCCCATGGAGGCGGGCAAGCTGTGCCTTGGGATCATTAGGTTCATGGACATAAGAGGCGCAGTATTCCATAAAAGAGGCCACCGCTGCAGCCTGTCCCGGCAGCGAGCTCAGCTTGATAAGCTCTCCGTGCAGGTTACGGAGCACAAGGCACTGTTTTGTCCGCATCTCAAAATAGCGCAGGTAATAGCCGGCATGGGGCCGGAGGATATTATAGCGGTATTCATATGCCTGTTCCCGGAAGCCCTCCAGCCTGCTTTCCAGAAGCTCCAAATCCTCCCAGGCCCTCTCCTGCCGTCCGCTTCCCGACAGGTACGCCGCCAGCTCCTCCAATATCTTCTTTAATTCACCCTCCGTCAGCCGCACATGCGCCAGCAGCTTTTTTCTGCGTCCGGCATTGTTCTGGAACAGGTTCAGCAGTATTGCGAAAAAAATACCGATTATCACCAGCGCAAGTTCATTCCTGATAAAAGCCGGGCTGAAGTCCCCCGTTTCCAAAAAATGGGTGCCGATGACCGCATTGACGGAAATCACCGCCCGCCAGTCCATCAGGGTAAAAATAACGGAAATAAGAAACACGTACATACCATAGGCCAACCAGTCCCCGGGCATATGCCGGAACAAAAGCCGGCAGAGAAACACGGACAGAACAAATGACAGGAGCCTGTAACAGGAGAGCTTGAGTGTCTCCCACCGGGTAGTCAAAAGGGTCAGCAGGGTAATCGTCCCTGCCGAGGCTGCGAAATCCAGCTGCAGCTGCCGGGCGATATACATGGAAATGCAGCTTCCCGCTGCTATTTTCAGGGCGGGGATTGTGGTGTGCATTATTTTATTACTGCCGTTTCTTTTATTTTTACTGCTATTCCTTCGCTTATTTTCATTAATCATTCTGCTTCAGGGCCTTTCTGAGCGAATCAAATCCTAATACTATGGTAAGCAGTTTCGGAGATTTCATGTAAATATCTTCCTAGCATACTTTTTATTACTGTTTCAGCATAAAAATCTTGACTTAGAGTTGACTCAATGGGGTATGCTTTTTATCAGCCTGATAAAATTTACACAAAGAAAGAAGGATGCAGCATGGAAAAAGCAAAGGTTTATTTTACAAAAGAACTTACCCCCGAAGCAATGGAGCGCATGTACCGGGTTCTGGGAAGCGGGCTTTCCGGGGAAACGGCAGTCAAAGTGCATTCCGGAGAGATGGGGAATCAGAATTTTATCCGTCCGGATTTTATGAAGAAGGTAATAGAAGCCGTAAACGGCACCGTTGTGGAATGCAATACAGCCTATGAAGGAAAGCGGAATACCACAAAGGAGCATTGGGAAACCATGAAGGCGCATGGCTGGACGGAGCATTTCCGGGTGGATATCATGGATGAGGACGGGGAACTGGAGCTGCCTGTGGAGGGCGGGAAACAGATTTCCGTCAATTATGTGGGAAAGAATCTTCAAAATTATGATTCCATCCTGGTGCTTTCCCATTTTAAAGGGCACCCCATGGGCGGCTTCGGCGGCGCCCTGAAGAATATTTCCATCGGAATCGCCTCTTCTCACGGCAAAGCACATATCCACGGCGCAGGCTATCCGGAGGCCATGTGGACCGCAGAGCATGATTCCTTCCTGGAAGCCATGGCCGACGCTGCCAAGTCCATCGTGGCGTATCGAAAGAACCATATCGCCTTTCTCAACGTTATGTGCAATATGTCCGTTGACTGTGACTGCTGCGCCGTGGCAGAGGATCCGAAAATGGCGGATATCGGTATCCTTTCCTCTCTCGACCCGGTAGCCCTGGATCAGGCGTGCCTGGATCTTGTTTATAGTTCCGAGGATCCCGGCAAAAAAGATTTAATTAAAAGAATTGAATCCCGCAACGGTGTGCATACGGTGGAAGCGGCGGCGGAAATTGGTGTGGGAAGCAGGGAGTATGAGCTGATCTGCATTGACTGATATCAGTTGATATTTTTATTCCCGCGAGCAACGAGTCAGGCAGCCATGCTTGCATGGCTATTTGGCGACTACCGCGAGGGGTGCTATGTGCCAGTGGCACATGTTTTGCACCGACCGAAGCGGAGCGTAGACCAAATACCCTGCTCGCAGCGGGGTATTTGATTGACTGAGTGAAACTCATTTAATTGTGCAAGATAAAAAACCAGCTCCGGCAGGCCTTTCTGTCCTGCGGAGCTGATTTTTATCCATTGGAATTATTTTGTATTAATCTGACACCGCCTTACATAATTTCTTAAAAAAAGCGATTCCGAATTTTATAAAGGTATGGTAGCCCTCCAGCCGCAGCTCGGCATCATACTGTTTTTCTTCAATCTGGGCAAGCGCTTCGGCGGCCTTTTCTTCCAGCTGTGCATACGTATCCGCCACCTTTGTTTCTATGATAACCGCCACCCCTTCATAAGGTGCCGAACGGATGATGATATCACTTCTCCCCAGCCCGCTTTCCCGGTTTGACTGTATGAGATAGCCATCCATCATTTTCAGAAGCCCTGCCGTAAAGCCGTGATAATAATCTTCCTTATAGTCAAAGAAGCTGACTGTTTCCATCAGATTCCTGGAAAGCTCCTTTTCCAATAAAGAGGTGTCTTTTTTCAGCAGGGCTTTATATAAAGCCGAAAAATCCTTTTGCCGGATTTGACGGTTGAACCAATCCATAATCGTATTCCGGTAAATATATTTTATCTCCGCGTTGGGAATCGCCAATACGATATAAATGGTATCCGCCTGCATATGTTCCCCGACCTTTTTCAGATAGCCTGTAAAGAACAGGAAATTCCACAGATTATCCTGTGAACTGTGTATTTCTTCATAGGTGATATCCTCATGCACGGGTTTTTCAATGTATTCTCCGGCAATCAGCGCTTCCAGTTCCTGCTTGACACCGGCATCCGCTTTCTCTATCATATCACGAATGATATCATTTGATGAAGTATTCGCCCAATATGGCCGGGGCAGTGCGTTAATGTCATTCTCAGCCTCTTTCACATAATTAATCATGCTCCACGGATTATATACTTCAGTATTGCCGAAAAGATAACCATCGTACCATCGCTTACACAGGCTTTTTCACATATCGCCATAAATCCGCTTATAACTCTTTATATCTTTTCGTTGTAAACACGGGCGTCAAAAAAGCGTCAGGTAGTAATGTGTTGTTACGCAGTCAAAGGGCATTTTGAGAGGTCAGAATATAAAATCCTGGTCACCTTATTTCAACGCCTGCACAACCGCATGAATGCTACATTTATGACGCTCTACTTGGGTACATGCTGCCCCGGCAAAGAGCAGCGAACAAAAGGATCTGTTGCTTTCGCACTCTCAATTGCCGCATAAGCGGGGCAGACGTGCTTGTCAATGGTGACGCAGCCGTTTATCTTACCACTGATAAGGTCGGCTGGCTCTGCTACCTATTGTGCAGATTTCTCATTTGGCAGAATTACGTTTAATAACAACAAACATTATAGTCGGAAAATCAGGTTCAATTGAAGTTAGTCCACTGTCTAACAACATAAGATTGTTATTGTCAATCTCTCTGCTTAACGTATCGAAACTAACCACTCTGCATGATGTACCCGCAATATGAACTTCTTCCCCTGTGACCTCATGAGTTCTTTTCTGCAACTCAAATGCCTTTGATATATCTGTACTCCATTCCTCATAACCATTTCCAATTGTGCAAATTAGCGCGATGCCGTTCTCTTTTAGTTGTTCATAAATAAATTGATAAAATAAATTTCTATCTTTATCCAATACCAGCATATGTAATATGGAAATCGCATAGATAAAATCAAATTTATCATTTATTCGCTCAGTCAAACAATTAAAAACCTTAAAAGATTGAGATACATATGGAAATGTTTCCTTACAATAATTGATTGCAGTAGGAGAGACATCTGTTGCGAGTAAATCGTATCCATTTTTCATCAAATATATTGCATCTCTACCCTCACCACATCCAATTTCCAAAATCTTTGATATCTTTGATATTCCGTATTCAGTTATAGTTTCCTCAACAATTTTGGATGGTAGGCTCGAAAACCATTGTAAAGATTTTTGATGAACTTGCTTATATCTTTCATCATACGCTTCATAATATCGTCTTTGCTCTTTCACAATTTTCCTCCCAAGGTATAAATTCACCTCGTGCTTTTCTTACTTTCCTCCAGTATTATACTATATTATCTGCTATTCATGTCAACATTACAGTTGGCACTAATTTCACAGAGGTTAAAGAGGGCTTGGGACGATACTTTCCAATAAGTCATTTTTCGGAAGAGGGTACCCTTTTCCTATGCTTGCTACGAAAGTTTTTCCTTATCTCTACTACAACGGAAAGCCCCGTTTTGCCAAAAGAGCTCAAAAGAAAAACGCCGCAATTTGCGACGCTTAAAAAGGCTCTATATATGTAGCAACGGGGGCGTTATTCTTCCGTCGTTTCGTTGTTGGCTTCCCCAATTCCCTTTGCGGCGGCAGACACGATTTTCAAATCCTTTTCGCTCATATCGTCAAGCATGGTATCAAGCTAACGGCGGCGCGTAGATTTCTCTATTTCTTTTTTCGGAAAGAAAAACTGGTCTACTGATACATCAAGCAGGGTAACAAGCTCATATAAAATCTGTAAACTGGGGTGCTGCCCGCTGTTCTCGATTGAAGCAATATACCAAGGGGCAATGTGCAGCGTATCGGCTAACTGATTGCGCGATATTCCCTTTGCTTTTCTTGCGGCTTTTTTGGCTTGTCCAAAAGCCTTAAAACCGTATTTTTCTTTGCTTTGCTTCATATTATTTCACCCTATTACATTTTACAATTCACCTTTCTTTCGGCATATGAGTACACATATCATAATATTTATAGAAATAAAGCATATAATTCATGCTTGCTTAATTTTTTCGAGACGGATATAATATATATCTATCGTGTTTGAATAACATCTAATTTGATTTTGTAAATAAAGTGAGGAATGGACATGGAAAAAACAACTGGAAGCAATCTAAATAAATATTTTGAAATAATCGGCTTGTTATATGGGTGCAGTCATACTAATTTTATAGAAAAAGAGTTGTGGGAAAATGCCGCAGCGGAGTATGGCATTGATGGTACACAGCTTTTTAATAAATTTGGGGCTATACACAAAAAATATTTTACTATCTTCCGCCAAAATATGACTTTTCAGAAGTGTGAAGATTTTGACTTCTTTTTTGCTGATGACGATTTCCTCATACTTTTACAAACTATATGCGCAGATAATTCAGAGTGGTTCGATAATGATTTTAGCGGAGTGGCTGACGATACAATTATTTTAGCAATTATCAATGAGTTACTTGAAGGAAAAGAGTTTGATGTAGTTCCACCATTAAATGAGATAATCACTTTATTGCAAAGTACAAAATATTCCACTAATATATGTTGGAAACTTATGGTTTTAATACAGTCACCTAAAAAGAAAATGGAAAGTTTATTAAACTTTATTAAACAGAATATTGTTGCATATCAAAAAGCGATAGACGCTATTAAAAAGCCTTTGGATAAATTGCTTACTGATTTTCCTAATGGTAATTATATGAGCAAAAATATTTTAAAAGATGTTAATCCAACCCCTATTTTAATATATCCTGCCATTGAAATAGTAAACTCACGTACTGCTTATGTGGGTCTGTTTGCAAAAGATGTATATAAACATATTGAGAAAGTAAGAAGTTCTCAAAAAAAACTTCTTCCTGCATTAAAAGCCCTTGGTGACAGCAGTAAATTTGACATACTACTTACTTTATTGACAGCACCAAAATATAATTTGGAATTAGCGGAAAAATTGAATCTTTCCGCTGCCACTGTTTCACATCACATGAATGTATTACTATCAAATCAATTAGTAAACGTAGAAAAAAAGGACGGACGAGTATATTACACGATTTCTAAAGAGACATTACGAGATTTGACTAATCAGATTTCATCTATTTTTTCTCTTTGATTTTTGAGGCAGGATAAAATTTTTCTCATTCAACATTTGACAAATATCTAATTTTACCGTAAAATATATTATGTGCTTCTAATCACAATGCGATTATTTTTTTGCCGCATATATTAGATACATATCAAATTAATTAGATTAAAATAGGAGGACGTATGAACAACAAACTTTTCCACAAAAATTTTTCTTTACTAATAGCAGGCCAGACAAGTTCTTTATTTGGCAACTGTATATTAGATTTTGCCCTATCAATGTATGTTTTAGAGGTAACAGGTTCGGCAACAATTTTCGCAAGTTTTTTAGCACTTGCAATGTTACCAACGATTTTATTATCTCCGTTAGGGGGTATTCTTGCCGACCGAGCAAACAGACGTAATATTATGGTGATTTTGGATTTTATGGCAGGGGTAATAGTTTTATTAGCTGCTGTTTTCATAAACTCGGAAAATCATTTGGTGATAATATGTTTAACGCTTGTTATACAGTCAATATTAGGGGCCTTTGAAACGCCAACAGTTCAAGCGTGTGTGCCACAAATGCAAACAGGAGATAACATTATTTTGGGGAATGCAGTTGTAAATCAAATTAGTGCTGTTTCTGCTTTTGCGGCTCCTTTTATTGGAAGCCTGTTATATACTGCTTTTGGCTTAAAACCAGTTATGTATGCAGGTGTCATTTGTTTTTTCATAACAGCAGTATTTGAGTGCTTTATTAAACTTGACTATCATCCGGAACGGACGACTGAAAATGTTTTGGAAATAGTAAAAAAAGATTTAAAAGATAGTACAAAATTTATCTGTAAGGAAAAAACAGCTATTTTAAAAATACTGCTTTTGGTAGCTGTTATTGGCTTTTTTATTCAAGGAATTGCATTAGTTGGATTACCATATATGGTTAGAACAATACTGGGACTAAATGCGAAATTTTATGGTGCAACAGAAAGTATGCTTGGACTTACTGTTATTCTTGGTAGCGTCATTTCTGGATTGATAGTTTCAAAATTTAAAATAAGGAAATTATATTTGACTTTGTTTTCTGTCGGAATATGTTTGTTGCCTGTTGGCGCTATTTTCATAATTTCAACTGGTGTTTATATGAAGTATACTGTTTTAATGCTATCATTTGCCATTATTCAAATTGTGGCTTGTGTCTTTTCTATATTTGCTTTATCAATTATTCAACAATTAACTCCAAATAATATGATAGGTAAAGTGATGGCATATACGGCGACGTTCTCCTTATGTGCGCAACCATTAGGACAAATCATTTATGGATTGTTATTTGATACGTTTACAAACATGGTTTACGTTATTTTAATTCCAACAGGAATAATTTTGTGCATGATTGGTTTCAAAACGAAAGACTTTTTTGCAAAAGTCGAAAAACAGCTTGAATAAGGATAACCATAATCATTAGTGGATATAACCGCTGACGAGGAAAAGCGGCGGTTACAATATTCATTTAACCGCCGTTTTCCTTTCTGAAAATTGGAAGTCCTACCCGTCTTTCGGCACGAAAGGAGGTGAGAACATGGAACCTAATCGCATGGAATTTCAGAAACAATGTGCTTTTCAAAGTTTCTGTAAACGGGTGTTGCATAACGAAGCCTGCAACGCCCATGAGGAAATCCGGCGGCACAGAGTTAAGGAGGTCACTTTTTCCGACCTTGCCTTGCATGAGGAACGGCAGCTTTATACCCGTGTCAAGTATTTTGAAAGCGAGGAACAAGCGGAGCCGGGATTTAACATTGCAGGGAAAAGGATAACGGCAAAGCTGATAGCCGAAGCTCTCCGCACCTTGCCGGAAGAAAAGCGCAAAGCCGTCCTGTTGTATTACTTTGCAGGAATGACCGATGTTGAGATTGGAAAGATTTTCGACACGTCGCGCAGCACGATAAAGTACAGACGGACAAGCTCTTTTGAACTGCTAAAAAGATATTTGGAGGAACACGCTGATGAATGGGACGAATGGTAAACAATCCGACTAACCGGAAATAGCCCTTGTTCCTTATCCTGGCATTTTGGCAGCGACAAAGGGCGACCCGGACGCTATGAAAACTGTCTTGCAGCACTTTAGCGGCTACATAGCAAGCCTGTCTATGCGAAAGCTCTACGACGAGCGCGGCAACGCCTATTATGGCGTGGACGAGGATATTCGTGAACGGTTGCAAGCAAAGCTGATGAGGGTAATCCTCACATTCAGGGCTGAATAACTGCCGACCAAAGCGAAACACTTTATCCCCCTTTTCAGTTTCGCAGCGTGAAGCAGATAGCCCCCTATGCTCCTTGAAAAAGAAAGCGGCGCAAGAGAACGGCGGCGCAGTATAGGGCAAATCAGATACGTTCCTTTTGCGCCGAGCTATACGGCAGGTGCGCCATGACTTCCTTAACAGGAAAGAGCGACCAACACCGCGCCGGAAAACAAGCGTAGCGGCTTGTGGGCGACAACGCGCAAAATAGATAATGATACTCCCTTATAGCCATAATAGTCCGAGCGTTCAAAGCGGCGCAGGCAATGGGTAGGGCTGCATGAGAACAATGCAGGGATGAAACTCCCGTGAGGTTGTGCTAACAACCGTCTGATTAAAGCTCTTTCTCGTAAATTGACCTTTTAGCCATTCTACGAAAGGGGGTATTCCTATGGCAAAAAAGGAAACAGCAAGCCCCGTTATCCCTGTATTCCCTATGTTAAAGACCGTTGAGCAAATGAGCAAAAATCAGCGGTATCGGGGAAAATAAATTGCGTGAGCTTATGGATAACGGAGAGCTTGAATATATACAAAATGGAAAACGTCGGTTGATAGCCGATGCTGCTATCTGGGATTGGTACCACAGAGCAAAGATAGCGACGAAGCCCCCTGCAGGACAAGGGGGTTAAGCTATGGCAATCAGAACATGACAGGCAAAGAACAAACGCGACAGCAACGGCGTACTGACCGGGCGGCCGGATACCATTTACGACGTTGATATAAAGTACACCGCCCCCGACGGGACGAAAAAATCCTATACAAAGCGAGGGTTTGCAACCAAACGCGAAGCGGCACAGCATGAAGCAGAAATGAAAACGAAGCTCCAAAGCCCCGGGCAAATCGCGTCTATTTCTTCACAGGGAAAGCAGACTGTCGCCCACTATCTCAATGAATGGGTGGAAAGCTATGCGAGGGTAAACTTGCGCCCCTCTACTTACGACGGCTACGAAAAGACCATTGCAAACTATATCAATCCCTATATTGGCGGCGTTGCCCTTAATCAGCTTACCCCCACTATGGTGGACAAGATGTTTCAGCAGATTATCGGGAAGGGCTTGAAACCGTCCACCACAGCGGGGGCAAAACGCGTTTTGAGCGTCGCCCTGGGACACGCCCGCAAGTATCGGTATATTGAAACCAACGTGGCGCGGGACACACTCACGAAGTTTGGCAAGGGCGATAAGACACCCGACCCTTACACGCCGGAGCAAGTCAAGGCACTCATGCAGCGCGTCGAGGGTACGGTTTGGGAAATGCCCGTTATTCTTGGCGGGCTGTACGGTATGCGCCGTTCCGAGATTTTGGGCTTGCGTTGGCGTAATGTGGATTTGGGAAACAACACCTTTGACGTTTCCGAGCAGCTACCTTTTAAGGTGCCACCGAAAACAAAAACCATTGAAGAAATGGCACCGCCGAAATCCAACGGCAGGACGCTACCCATTACTGACCTTGCCCGCCCGTTTTTTCCCAAACAGTTTGCGGCGCAGGAAGCGCAAAAGGAACAGGCAAAAAAGGACGGAAACCCTTACTACGACAATGACCTTGTTGTAGCGAAGCCGGACGGTTCGCCTATCGCCGCGTCGTGGGTATCTTCACAGTTTGGAAAACTGCTTGAAGATTTGGAAATGCCACATATCCGTTTTCACGATTTACGCCATACGGCAGCTACCAATATGCACCAACTGACAGGCGACTTTTATACCGTGGGCGAAATCTTGGGACATACGCTTGCGGGTATCGGCGTGTCGTTGGGGCTATCTATGAACTTTGAAGCCGTTACCGCCCGATACGTTGACGTACGCCTTGAACGCAAAAAAGAAGTCCTTGACGCATACCACAACGCATTGGAAAAGGCAGACCAGTTTCTGCCATCAAATCTTTCACCTGTTTTCCTATTCCAGCGAATACAATCAATTACATTCAGGTAATACTTATAACTTTCCCTGTAAGGTTTAATACAAACATTTTATACTGAATACACACAAAAGAACCGTCAAACACACCATAATTGTGTATTTGCCGGTTCTTCTGTTCTCATCTATTATACGCTTTCAGGCAACGGCCAGCATCTCACCCACGCTCCAGACACAGAAAGCTCAGCCCCGGAACCACAATGGCATTCCCGTCAGGCCCGGCCGTGCACCGCCTTATGCAGCTTTCAGCCTCCGTCTCATGGGCCATACGCCCTTCTCCCTGCAGCCCGTCCTTCAAAAACCAGTGTCCTTCCGGCAGGGCCGTCTGCACCGCCGCGCCGGAGTGGTTCACGATATAGAGCTGCTCCTTACCGCTTACCGTTTTCACAGCCAGGGCAAAAAGATTTTCCGCTCCCGTCTCTGTACAGGCCGCTGTACAGGGCTCAAAGACACGGGCAAACATGGCAAAAATTTGGCCCATGCAGGACAAATAACAGGTTTCTTTCGTTGCCTCAATGATATTCTGCCCCCAGGTATTGCACATGTTATTGAAATTAGCCAGCGCAAACTCTCCGCCGTAGCTGATGTAATCCAACAGCCTGTGCGCGCCGTTTAAGGCATAGTTCCAGCTAATCTGCTGCACGCCAAAAATATTGGCATAATCATTGGTCACTTCCCCATGCCACCTGAAATCCTGCGGCATGGCAGGGTTCTCAAAAGGCTCCGGGCTATGGCAGGAGGGCAGCCATTCCGTGTTGACCAGCTTTAGGGCCGTACCGTTTTTCCGGTTATATTCCCTGATAACGGGAAGGATTTTGTGGACAAAATCCGGATCGCCCTGCCTGTAAATCACATACTGGATATCCTTTCCCGCAATCTCCAGCATATCCGGCAGAAGATCCGGGGAATAGGTATAAGCTGCCATCATCAGCTCGATGTCAGGATCCGCCAGCCGCATTTCCCTTGCGAATTTTATACACTCTTCGGCATACTGGCAGGCCGTCCATTTTCTTCCCGGCTCATTGTCCATTTCAAACAGCCTGACCCCGTAAGGCTCCTTATGCCCGTTTTGCATACGAAGGCGCCCCATTCCCACATTCTCCGGCGCATTCAGATATTCCACCATCTGCCTGGCCTTGAAGGGCTCCGAGGTCATCATATTAAAACAAAGCTGCGGTTCAAAGCCCACCAGCTGGGACAGCTGCAGGAATTCGTCCAGCCCCACATCGTTTTCCTCCAGGCCGCCCCAGTAAAAGCTGGGCTGCGGCTCCCTTCTGTCCCGGTCGCCGATGGAGCTTTCCCAGTTGTAGAAGCTGACAAAACAGCCTCCGGGAAAACGCACCACGCTGGGGGCCGCCTCCTTCAGCTTTTCCACCACGTCAGCGCGCCAGCCGCCCAGATTATCGGCAGGCATCAGCGAGGCAAAGGAAAGCACCAGCGTGCCCGGGAAGGAAAAGGTCAGCCGGATTTGTGCAGTTCCCCCGCAGGCTTCCTCCCATTCCCAGGTAAACAGGCGGGGAACCGTAGTCAGGGCAAAGCTGGTTTCCTGCGTTCCTATTTTCACAGTCAGAAGCTCCGCTTTTTCGCTGTGGATGGTATCCCCGAAGCCGTTCAGCCCGGCCTCGCTCATATCTCCCCTGACGCCTGCAAAAATCCGGAACTGATACCGTTTCCCCTTCTGCAGATGGAGCCCCTTCTGCGAAAGCCCGCATTCGCTGCCATCCGTATTCTTAAGAAGCAGCGATGTCATTCCCTTATAGGTATGGGTTCCGCAGGTATGTTCCTGCTCCGGCGCGCCGATCACCTCCCAGTCATTTTCCTCATAGCCGCTGTGCCAGAAGGGCGCATTGCTGTTATAATGCTCCTTATCCAGCCCCAGCCACTCCCAGGTGGCGATTTTAATGGCCGGCACCTCCCGGAAGGCGCGGTTGTAAAGCATTTCGCTCCACATCCCGTTCACCTGCCTGCCGAACCCGGATTCAATAAAATTCCCGAAAATCCGCCGGCCCGCTGGTTCCTTTGTCCATTCCTTTTCCACAATAATTTCCGCCATATCCCTTTTCCTCCCGATTCTGGCAACATTTCAGGCAGCTGCTCTTTTTATTCTGCCACAGGTACATGCAAATGGCAATCAGCCCTTCACTGACCCAACCATAACACCCTTTTCAAAAAACTTCTGCGCGAACGGATACATAATGATCAGCGGCAGTGCGGAAAGCACCATGCAGGCCAGCTCGATGGTCTTGTAGTTCGCCGCGGAGTTGGATACCGTTGTCAGCACGGAGGCTGCCCCTGCGCTCATCGTCTCACCCAGCTGCGCTGCGGAAGCGCTGGCCTTTGTGATGGAGAGCATGTAGTAAGACAACGTCTGGATTTCTGCGGATTTCGTATAGTACAGCGTCTGGGTGTAATCGTTCCAGGTGGCAACCGCCGTGAAAATCCCCAGCGCACTGATTACCGGCTTGGAAAGCGGTATTACCAGTTTAAAGAAAATCGTATACTCGCTGGCGCCGTCGATTTTGGCGGATTCGAACAGGGATTCCGGAATCGACTTGAAGTTGGTATTGAAAATGATTACATTATAAAACCCGCCGAACAGCGCCGGAAGGATATATACCCAGTAGGTATTGTAAATATGCATGGCGTTAAACAGGATAAAATACGCGATAACGCCGCCGTTTAAGTACATGCTGACAAAACCGATTACGGTATAGAATTTTTTCCCCACCAGATTGTCCCTGGAAAAACCATAGGCAAACATGGAGGTAAAAAGCGTCTGTATCACCGTAACGATGATGGTTCTGGTAAAGGTAATCCCGAAGGCCCTGAAAATTTCAGGGTTTTTCAGCACCGACTGCCAGCTTTCCAGGGAAAACTCGCCGGGCAGCAGCATGGCATAGCCGTTTTTGGCGATATCCTGCGCACTGTTTAAGGAATTTATCAGGGAATACCACACCGGATAAACCGTGATTATCATAATAAGTATCATCACTGCGGTAAGGAGAACGGAAAAACGTTTCTCCTTCCTTGACTTGATTTTATTCATAGGAACCCTCCGTTTTCCGATCAGAACAGCCCGTTGTCCGTCAGTTTATTGGATACAAAGTTGGCGGTGGTCAAAAGGATAATTGCCAGGATGGATTTGAAAATATTTACAGCCGCCGCCATACCGAACTGCAGCTGCTGCAGGCCGACTTTATAAATATAGGTGTCAATCACTTCACTCTTTTCCAGGTTAAAGGAATTCTGCAGCACGTAAAGCTGGTCGAAGTTATTGTTCATGATACCGGCCACGGCAAAAATCACCATGATCACAATGGTTCCCTTGATGCAGGGAAGAGTCACATAACGCATTTTCTGCACTCTGCTTGCCCCGTCCAGATCGGCCGCTTCATAAAGCTCCTGATCCACGCCGGAAATGGCCGCCGTGTACAGAATGGTGCTCCACCCTAATTCCTTAACCAGATTGGAAAGGATGGCAATCGCCCAGAAATATTTCGAATCCGCCATAAAAACGATGGGCTGCTCAATCACGCCCAGCTTCAGCAGAATCTGGTTGAAAAGCCCGCCGTCCCCGCTCAGCAGCGTGATAACAATGCCGCCGAATACTACCCAGGAAATAAAATGCGGCATATAGGTCACCGTCTGGACAAAGCTTTTGAATTTGGGGCGGGCTATTTCATTGATGAACAGGGCGAACAGAATCGCCATCACAATATTCACCAGGTTTCCGATCAGGTTAATGCCCAGCGTATTCACCAGCATGCGTTTGAAGTCAAAATTGCCGAATATCACCTTGAAATTCTGGAAGCCATACCAGGGGCTGGTGAATACGCCTTTAATGCCCTCTATGACACTGTAGTTTTTAAAAGCCAGCAGCAGGCCGAAAAGCGGCACAATGGAAAACAGCAGCATCAATACGGTTCCGGGGAGCATAAGCGTATGCAGCTGAAGCTGTGTGGCCCTGTCATAGCCCAGCCGGAATCCCGTAGTTTTTTTCTTTTTACTCTTCATATAGAACCTCCGTCTTCCTCAGGCAAACATAAGGCTGCCGCGTTTTGCGGGCCAGCCTTATGCTGCCGCCGGGGATTATTTGTAAAGTCCGGCGTTTATATCTTCGATTTTGTTGCCCTTCTTTTCACAGTACTCCTGGTATACTTTGTTGTATTCCTCGTCAATCGCTGTGATTTCATACTGATCCAGGGTGTCGAGCATGTTCTGGTATTCCTTTTCAAAGGCCTCGTCGGAAGCAGCCGTTACGATTTTTGCCTTCTGGGATTCCAGATAGGTCTTGATCTGGGAAAGCTTGATACCCAGGTCGCTGGAAGGCTCAATAACCGTGCTGTTTTTGAAACCCAGCAGGGAATCATCATAAATATATGTATCCTTGTAATTGCCGAATGCAGGCATCAGCGCTACTTCCACGCCTCTGTTGCTTGTAGGATCCGGAACAGGCTCCGTATTCCTTTCAAAAGAGGTGTTGGCAAACGGCCACATCAGTACATTGTTGTCATACTCTTCCGCCAGCTTCTTCTTACCTTCTTCCGTTTTTGTTACAATGCCTTTTTCGTCAATCGTATAGTCCGTTCCTTCAATACCATAATAATTAAGGAGCAGTCCTTCCTGGCTGGAAGCCCAGCTTAACAATTTTGCAATTTTTTCAGGATTCTTGCAGTCTTTGGAAACAAGGGTCTGAATCCAGCCGGTGCCTGCGGACTGGTTAACGGGCATGGCCGGTCTGGCGCCGTTGGAGGCAAGAATCGGTCCGAAGGATACCCAGGGCATATTTGTTTTGTCCTGCTGTGCCTGGTTGCCGATCCAGCAGAATACTCTCTTTGCATCCAGATAGGTCTTCAGGGCGGTTTCATCAATTGTAAGGGTATTCACATCCAGGTAGTTTTTCTGTACCAGGGTATTCAGGAATTTCAGGCCGTTTTTATATCCCGGGCTGAGTTCCATATGCCTGTAATTGCCGTTTTCATCCACCGGCACTGCACCGAAGTTCCAGGAAACAATGCCGTCCAGGCTGGAGTTAATCCAGAGGTTGCACTGCAGCACTACCGGCAGGACGCTCTGTCCGTCTACCTGATAGCCGGAATTTTTCACTTTTTCACAGGCAGCGTAGAAGCCTTCCTCTGTCTGTACGTCCTCCTGGGTAATTCCCAGCGCATCCATGATTTCCTTATTGAACATGATACAGCTGTTGCTGCCCTTTTCCACTACGTCAATCCATACCTGATCATCGGGAGGGAATACCTTCCTGTTATCCTTGGATTCCATATGGCTGGGATAAGAATACCAGCCGCCGTAGGTATCTGTCAGAGCCTGCTTGATATCCTCCGGGAAGTCCTTGAGCAAATGGGATTCCGGATCATAGGTTTCCAGGAAGGTTTTCATATCCCATACCTTGTCCGCTGCCACAAGCTGCTTATATATGTCCGCATCCGTAATGGACATCATATCCGGAAGCTCTCCTGAGGCGATCATCAGGCCCAGCTTTGTGGTTGCATCCGTAGGCGGCTGCTCTATTTTCAGGGTAAGCCCGAAATTTTCTTCTATGTATTCAGTCGCCGGTGATTCCTTGGTGGACCAGTTTGCTGTCGCAGGTCCCCATCCGGATACATCAGAAAACCAGTAAAGCTCGCTTGTTCCCTCACTGGAAGCAGAAGCATCTGCCGGGGCATTCTCCCCTGAAGCCTCACTCTGGGCCGCCTGTGTCCCTGCCGCCCCTGTTTCAGCCGAACCGCACGCTCCCAGGCTCAAAACCATAGTTCCGGCCAGTGCCAACGCGCACATTTTCTGCAGTACATGTCTTCTCATAACCATTCCTCTTTCCTTCTTTATTAACAGCCCAGAAAACCGGACTGTTACCTTTTTCATAATTCCATTTATCTGTACAATGCATTGTAACCTGATGGACTTTATTGTAATTTTTCCCCTCCATCTTTTGTATGGAGATTATTTTACTATTTTTGTCAAATATTTAGATTCTCCTATACAAAACGAATAAAGGCCACGGATTTTTCCCCGCAGCCTCACAATTACTCTTATAAATTTTATTATATCTTCTACATTTTTCAACTTGTTCTTATCACATCTGTCAATCCAGCACAATCCTGCCGCATAGCCATAGGAATTCGTCCGCCTGTGTGGGGCTGCCGCTGTATTTCTTCTCCGGGGGCGGCTTTGGGGGAGTTTCCGGTCCATAGGAAAAAACGGTGATGTTTCTTACTGCTTCCGGAGGCCGGAATTCTGCCGCCCCTAGCGGCCTGTCTGACGAACACAGGCAACGGCCGCTCCCAACGCCCACGGCTACCCACTCCCCCGTTGCCTGCGGAGGAGTTTGGGCCGCGCTGGCAGAATTCCGGCCTCCGGAAACAGTTAGAAACACCCCGTTTTTGAGACTGGACCGGAAACTCCCCCAAAGCCGCCCCCGGAGAAGAAATACAGCGGCAGGCCCCCGCAGGCGGACGGATTCCGCCCCCCCCCTACAACTGGCGCCTGTAGGCTGCGGGGCTGATCCCCGTGGCCTTTTTGTAGACCTTGGTAAAATAAAAATAGTCCGGATAGCCCACCCTTTCCGCAATGGCCTCGATGCTGTCATTGGTCGTGCGCAGGTATTCCTGGGCCTTCTGAATCCTTACCTCCATCAGATGTTCCCCAAAGCCTTTTCCGGTTCTCTTCTTTATGAGACTGCTGATGTAGCTTTCACTCATTTTAAACTCACCGGCAAGGGTGGCAAGCGTCAGTCCCTCTCCAAAATGCTCCTGGATATATTTTACCATATTCTGCACCTGGATTTTTTCCGACTGGTAGCCCTCATCCTCATTTTCTCCGGTAAGTTTTACCCCCCCCCTGAATTTTTCCCGTCCAGTATGCCCTTCACCTTGGACAGATATTCTATCAGCTCCTGTTCCTCCACCGGCTTTACCAGATATCCGGCGCAGCCATACTGCAGGGCCTTCCTGGCATATTCGAAATCCGTATAGCCGCTCACCAGAAGCACCTCCGCCCCCAGCCCTCTGTACCTGATAGTCTGCAATAGTGACAGCCCGTCCATTCCCGGCATACGGATATCCGAAATGATCAGATCCGGATTGGTTCTGATAATCCGTTCCAAAGCCTGCTCCCCATCCTCGGCTTCCCCGCTGACGGCAAAGCCGTAATCACTCCAGTCAATCAGATTCTGCAGCGTCATCAGCGCCCAGGGTTCATCATCCGCTAAAAAAACATGATACATCTCTATCTACCTCCCGCCGGCAAAACCATTGTAATTTCCGTGCCTTCCCCGGCCCTGCTTTCCACCGTAAATTCAGCCGCCGTCCCGTAAAAAAGCCGCAGCCGCCTGTATACATTCAGGAACCCGATTCCGTGGCCGTCATCAGGAATTGTCCCTTCCCTGTCGTAGCATTCCATGGCCTGACGCAGCTGTACAAGCGTCTCCTCGGGAAAGCCCTGGCCGTTATCCTTTACCACTGCCACGATTTTCTGTTCCGTCCCGCTCACGGCAACGTGCACCACGCCCCCATCCACCTTCGTTTCCAGGCCGTGGAGCACCGCATTTTCCACCAAGGGCTGAAGCAGCATTTTGGGAATTTTGACCAGATAGACTTCCCGGGAGGCTTCCACCTCCACCCTGTGTTTTCCGTTAAAGCGGTACTGGATGATTCTGGCATAACGCTGCAGATTTTCCAACGCCTCCCGCACGGTTACTGTTTCCTCTCCCTGTACGCTGTACCGGAAAAAGCTGGACAGCGCCATTGTCAGCTCCGCAATTTCCTTTTCCCCGTGATATAGCGCCATTCCCCGGATACAGTTAAAGGTATTGTACAGGAAATGGGGATTGATCTGGCTCCGGTATGCAATCATTTCCGTCTGTTTTTTTGCATACTCCATCTCCAGATATTTCCGGTTGGATTCGATAATTTCCCCGTTCAGCTTTTCGATATCATCCAGCATCTGGTTCATCTTATGGGCCATTTCCCCGATTTCATTCTCCTCCAGCACCTCAATACGCTGATGGGTATCCTCCGTAAAGCCCGCCATAAATGCCGTCTGGCGGGAAATGGGATAAATAATCCGCTTATACAGCATGGCGCACAGGAAAATCATCATGGAAACCACCGCCAAAAAGGTCACATAAGTAATATTTCTCATCTGCTCCGCCCCGGTAAGCAGCGCTTTCTTGGGGATCACATTCACAATCCGCCAGCCAGTCGTACCTATGTAATCCGCGTAGACAAGCCTTTTTTTATCCTCCAGCGCCGTCTCAAAATCCCCGTAATAATCTTCCCACTGCCCGGCTTTGACGATGGCCCTTCCATTGCCGTCCACAATCGCAATGGCCGAATCCCGGTTTAACAGCGCCCGATCCATGATTTCCTGCAGATTTCCCACATTGAATAAAAGGTAAGCGCTTCCCAGCAGCGTATAGCCGTCCGTCTCCTCCTTATAGATGGGAAGCCCCACCTCAAAACATGCCTGTTTCGTAGCTTCATCCCACATTCTGCCTGAAAAATTCAGCATTTCATTCAGTTCCAGCTCCGGCTTGTCCAGGAAAACATTTCCCAACGCAAAAATCAGGTTTCCATCCTCATCATAAAAAATGATGTTTTCCAGGTTCCGGTTGATTCTTCGGTTCATTCCAACCATCCCCTGGACGCTCTCCAGCATTTCCCAGCGTTCATAGCTGTCCGCGGCTTCCAGAAAGGCAAGCACGGAATCATTTTTTACCACATTCATGTACATGTTCTGAAGATCCTCTTCGACCTGCTCCAGCTGCTCCCTGGCCTGTTTGTAAATGACCCTTGAGGAATTCCTGGACTGTTCCATTGTTGTGGAATTGGCAATATACCCGATGATCAGAAAGGACAGCAGCAGCACCATCCCCATAATGATAAAAATAGCAATATAATCATGGAGCAGCCGCTTCCGCCTTCCCCTGATTTTATCCGTTATGTACTGAAACATTTTCTGAAAGCCCCTTTTGTAACTTTTTCCTTATTTTACCACATCCAGGCCTGTTTGCACATACACCGGGGCCGCCTAACTCCGCCTCTGATTCCGCCTGCGGCTGTTCCGCAAGCGGCGTTGCATCGTAACAGTTCAGCCTTCGGCCGAACTGTTACTGCATCCGCCCATGATAAGACGCCTTTGGCGGGGGCGGATGCCTGCTGGCATCACGTTTTCTCACGGTTTGTGCAGTTAATGCACAAACCTGCCTGAACTGTTACGCTGCATCCATGTCCCGGCATCCCCACCTTGCACCCGCGCCCTCCCTGTGCTAAAATAAAACCGCCTGATACCGGTTGATAATGGCCGTTTTCCTGCCCGTTTACAGATAAATACGGCACGGTTCCAGCCAGCCGGCCAGTTGAAATATTTTTCAGGAGGTAATCACATGGATGGAGAACAGCGCAGGGAAGCCCTGCTTCAAATGCTGGGAGATGCCCGGGAACCTTTATCAGGATCCGCACTGGCCCGCAGGCTGGGAGTGAGCCGCCAGGTCATCGTCCAGGATATCGCGCTCCTGCGGGCGACCAACCGCGATATTCTTTCCACCGCCAGGGGATATCTGCTCTATAATCCTGCCGGTGCCCGTTGCAACCGCTGTTTTATGGTGTCCCATTCCACACAACAGATTGCGGATGAACTGAATACCATTGTGGATCTGGGCGGCAAGGTGCTTGACGTGATCATCACCCATCCCATTTACGGCACCATTACAGTGAACCTGATTATTTCCAGCCGCAGGGATGTGCAGGATTTCGTCCGAAAAATCGCAACCAAACAGACCAAGCCTTTAAAGGAGCTTACCGATGACATCCATTACCATACGGTGGAGGCGGAAAGCGAGGAGGTCCTGGATTCCATTGAAAAAGCCCTTGCCGAAAAAAAATACTTGCTTTCGGCACCCTGATGTGCTATTTTATACCTCAAGGTGACAAGACACATGTAAATACATATGTAAATGCAGTTGTCACGGCATAGGGAACAATTTATGCCGTGGCATTTTTTCTGCAGTATTCTCTGCAAAAAGCAGTAACCGTTCAGATAACCGGACTGCTGCAAAACATATCCTGCCGCCTGACTTGCATAAATATGCCCGCCAGGGCATCAGAGGGGATGAAGAATATGGAAAAAGTAAAGAAACTCTGCAACCGGATTTTTATTGACGGCCTTTCCGGCATGGCACAGGGACTGTTTGCCACGCTTCTGGTAGGCACCATCCTGGAACAGGTGGGTAACCTCATCGGCGGCACCATCGGCGCTTATATCATCGTCGTTGCCACCGTAGCCAAAAAGCTCACCGGCGCGGGAATCGGCATCGGTGTCGCCAGCAAATTCAAGGAACCGCCTCTTGTGACCGTATCCGCCGCTGCCGCAGGCATGATCGGCGCATATGCCAAGACCATCATCGGCGGCACCATTCTGTCGGAGGGCATTTTTACCCTGGCAGGCGTGGGGGAACCGCTGGGCGCTTTTGTCGCCGCTTACCTGGCTGTGGAAATCGGCGGGCTGGTGGCCGGGAAAACAAAGGTCGATATCCTTGTAACACCCATCACCACGATTACCGTAGGCTCTGTGGTCGGTCTTTCCATCGGCGTTCCCATCGCCGCATTTATGACCAAGGTGGGCGAACTGATCAACTGGGGCGCCGTACAGCAGCCCTTCTGGGCAGGCATCATCGTTTCCGTCCTGATGGGCATTGCCCTGACGCTTCCTATCAGCTCTGCCGCCATCGGCGTATCGCTGAACTTAAGCGGAATTGCCGCAGGGGCCGCGGCCGTGGGCTGTGCGGCCAATATGGTCGGCTTCGCCGTCGCATCCTTCCGTGAAAATAAAACCGGCGGGCTGGTGGCGCAGGGGCTGGGCACCTCCATGCTCCAGATGCCAAACATCATCCGCAAGCCCGTGATCTGGCTTCCCGCCATTCTGGCCAGCGCCATCCTGGGGCCGATTTCCACCTGCGTACTCGGCATGACCAACAATGCCACCGGAAGCGGTATGGGGACCTGCGGCCTTGTTGGACAGATCATGGCGTTCCAGACCATGACCGGTGAAGGGATGGGCGCTGCCCTGGTACTTCTCCAGATCCTGCTGATGCATGTGGCTGCCCCTGCCATTCTGGCGCTGTTGTTTTCTGAGCTGATGCGGAAAAAGGGATGGATTAAGATGGGGGATATGAAGCTGGATATCTGATTTCAGCAAAATGGCAGACCGGAAATCTGCCCCACTGCCTCGAAGGCCAAATCCCCAATGCTGGCATAGCCGCCCGGCTCTTTGCCCACGGCAATAAATCTGAAAAATTTAAAACAATCCCGGTCCGCCTGTTGCTGCGGGACCGGGATTGTGTCTTTTTATATGGGTTCATAACTGTCTGGACTGCGATGCATTTAAGCACTCCTGAATCATTTTCTTACGGTCAACGCAAAGCGCTGGCCTGCGCAGCTAAATGCGCTGACCTGATGAACAGTTACGTTTTCTTTTATCTGCACATCACTTTGCAGAGCTTTTTATAAAAGGAAATCCCATACTTAATGAAAGTATGGTAACCTTCCAGCTTCAGTTCGGCATCATATTGCTTCTCTTCTATCTGCGCAAGCGCTTCTTCCGCCTTTTCCTCCAGCTGCGCATAGGTATCCGACACCTTAAGCTCCATGATAATGGCAATTCCGTCATAAGGGGCTGACAGAAGCAGAAGATCGCTTCTTCCCAGTCCGCTTTCCCGATTGGACTTGACAGTATAACCATCCATCATTTTAAGCAGGCCTCCCAGGAAGCCATGGTAATAATCCTCGCGGTAATCATAAAAACTGATTGTCTCCATCAGGTTTACGGACAGCTCCCTTTCCAGCAGCTGTGTGTCCTTTTTCAGCAGCGCACTGTAAATCCCGGACAGATCCTTTTGCCTGATTTTTTTATCGAACCAGTCCAGAATCGTATTCTGGTATATATATTTCACTTCCAGGTTGGGAATTGCCAGCGTCAGGTAGGCGGTTACATCCTCCAGACGTTCCTCCACTTTTTTCAGGTATCCTGTAAAAAAAAGAAAATTCCAGAGATTATCCGATGTCTGGTAAATGTCCTCATAGGTAATATCCTCATGTACCGGTTTTTCAATGGTGCCTCCCGCTATCAGCGTTTCCATCTCCTGCTTTACGCTGCTGTCAGCGCGTTCCACCAATTCACGGATGATACTGTTTGATGAGGTATTTGCCCAGTACGGCCTGGGCAATGCATCCCTGTCCAGCCTCAGCTTATCTGCATACATCAGTATGCTCCATGGATTATAGACCTCCGTCTTTCCGAACTTATAACCGTCATACCAGGCTTTTACTTCCTCCTTGCGATCTGTAATATCATAATACTGAAGCATCCTGTCCACTTCCGCCTGGGTAAAGCCAAACTGCTCAGAATAGCCTACATCAAGCAGCGATACCATTTTCAGGTTATTTAATCCTGTGAAAATACTCTCTTTGGAAATTCTCAGGCAGCCCGTTACTACTGCGAATTCCAGGTTTGGGTTTGTCTTTAACGCTGACTCAAACAGGGAACGGATAAAAGCTGTCATTTGCTGGTAAAAACCATTGAAATATGCATTCTCCAGAGGGACGTCGTACTCATCCAACAGGATTATCACATTTTTACGGAATGCCTTTTTCAGACATCTTGACAGGAATTCCAGTGCCTTAACCCAATATGCGGCAGGAGCCTGCCTGTTAAGCATCTCCTGATATTGCTTTTTATCCGCCGGGCTTAAATTGGGGCTTTCCAATATATAACTATGTCTGTCAAATTCAGTAATGATTTCATCTGTCAGACAATTATATGCCAAATCCCAATTCGGCTGCTTTGCTGACTTCAGTGATAAACTGATTACCGGATACTGCCCCATATGTTTTGTATACAACTCCCCGGCTTCCATAATCCGTAAGCCTTTAAACAGACTGCTGTTATCCAATTCAGCGCCATTTTCATTAAAGGCCTTCTCAAAGTAATATTTCAGCATACTGAGGCTTAAGGTTTTCCCAAATCTGCGAGGGCGCATAAACAGGCTGACTTCGCTTCTGTTATCCAGCAATTCCTTTATGAACATAGATTTATCTACAAAATAAAAATTATTTTCACGCAGTTTTTTAAAATCCTCAATTCCAATAGGCAGCGTTCTTTCCATAAGCTTTCCTTTCTACCAACGAACAATGCTTCTCCTTACACTCTACTTAAAAGTATACCCTGATTTCCGGCTCTGCGCAATTCTGAAAACAGAAGTATACACGGATTAAAAAAGCTGCTGACTAAAAATGCACGGTTTGTAAATTTCTCCGCCTACTAAACAGAAAATTGCAAACATTTAATTACTTTTTCAGGATTCACTATACGAAGTTGGTACAGTGAACCATTCGGTATATCATATTTCCATAATATTGTAGCGATTGAGTACACCAGGTCATAAAAGATTTGAGGATTAATATCAGGAAAAGCTTGAACACAAAGGCAATCAAATACCCCGCAGCTCTGCAAGCAACGAGGTATCAAACTTGCAGAGCTGCGGGGTATTTGACCCTCGCGGCAGCCGCCATTGTCCAGCTCAGTCCTCCCAGAACTCATCCAGCTCCTTCAGCGCCTCCTTCAATTCCTCCCTGGCCGTTTCAATTTTCCCATTGTCCCTGGTATCCAGAGCGGCCTCGAATTTTCTCAGCTCCAGCTCAATGGCCATGCGCTTGTCGCCCAAGCTCTCTTCATAGAGGCGTTCGCATTTCAGCAGCAGAAGCTTGTTCTCCTCCTGATCGCGGGGATGGATTTTCAGGAAGGAAAGCTCCCGGAACCGTTCTTCGATTTCCTCATCCGTCATCTGCACCTCTTCACCCTTAATGATTTTCCGCGTCATCTCCTGGGTGGAAACCACGGTGGCCTCCACCTCCAGGATGGAATTGATATCATAGGTATAGGTGATGTCTATCGCTTCCTCTCCCGCCTTGTTTTTGGGCACCTCAAGCTCAACCCTTCCAAGGAGCAGGTTATTGGAGGCAAAGCGGCTCTCCCCCTGGAGGACGGGGATGCTGATTTTGGTCTGATCGTCATAAATTGTATAAAAACGCTCCGTCCTGCTGGCGGGTATCACCGTGTTCCTTTCAATGATGGGGCAGAAATGCCCGCTCTCATACTGGCCGGAAATGCGTTCCTTCACCGCCACCTCCGTTCCCAGGGTAAAGGAGCAGACATCGGTAAGGATCACCTCGCGGATGGCGTCGTTTCTGTCCTTCATGGCAGCCTGGATCGCCGCTCCCAGCGCCACAGCCTCATCGGGATTGATGTGGGTATCTGGCACCCGGCGGAACAGCCTGCCGATAAACTGGCGCACGATGGGCAGTTTGGTTGCGCCTCCCACAAGCACCACCTCGTCTATCTGGGACAGACGGATGCCGGCGTCGGAAAGACTCCGTTTCACGGGCTTACGTATTTTTTCAAACAGCGGAGCGCAGGCTTCCTCGTACTCCGATATTTTAAACGTCTCCTCCCATTCCTCCCCGTCCATCACACAGCGCATCACGCTGGAGCGTTCCTCCGAAAAGCCCAGCTTGCACAGCTCCGCCTGTTTTTTCAGGTAAAGCCGCGTTTTCAGGCTCAGCGTTTCTTCCTCCAGCCCCCGACGTTTTAAAAACAGCTGGTAAAGGATCTCGGTAAAATCCTCCCCGCCCAGGAAATTGTCCCCGGCCACGGCGCGGACCTCCAGGATGTTGTCGTACATTTCCAGGATGGAAACGTCAAAGGTGCCCCCGCCCAGATCAAATACCAGGAACTTGCTTGCTCCCTTTTTTTCATACAGCCCATAGGCGATCGCTGCGGCGGTAGGCTCGCTAATAATCCGCTCCACCTTCAGCCCGGCCAGCTCTCCCGCGCGCTTGGTCGCTTTTCTTCTGGAATCGTTAAAATAGGCGGGCACGCTGATTACCGCTTCCGTCACCTCCTCGCCCAGAAAGCTTTCCGCATCCTCCTTCAGGGAACGCAGGACAAAGGAAGAAAGCTCCTCTGCCAAAAATTCCTTTTTCCCTAACCGGTATTTTCTGCCGGTTCCCATGCTGCGCTTGAAAACCTCGGCGGCAGTGCCGGGATAGAGCGCCATTCTCTCCTTGGCGGTCTTTCCCACATAAATCTGATTTTCCTCATCCATGCTCACTACGGACGGCGTAAGATGGTGTCCCAGACGGTTCGGTATGATTTTCGGCCCCTCCTGCGTAAAATAAGCGGCCAGGCTGTTTGTCGTCCCCAGGTCAATTCCTATAATCATTCTTTTTTCCCTTTCCTGTTCTTTGTCTTACCCGCCCGTCCGGCGGCCTTCGTGCACTCCTCCAGACTCTTTTCAATACAGATGTTTCTTCCTCCGATCTCAAATGCCGTGCGGTAATAGCCGCAGGCCGTATCATAATCCTCCGCCGCCTCCGCAAGCATTCCCAGCGCCTGATAATACTCCCAGCATGCAGGCTCAGTACATTGCTGGCAGATTCTTCCCCTGTAAGATCCGGCCGCTTCCCCCTCCGGCTCCTGCGCCCTCATGCAGGGAGCCATTGCATGGAAGCATTGCGCCGCTTCCGTAAGCCTGCCGGAATAATAAAACAGCTTTCCCACCGCAAACAGTCTGGCATTCCTGTACTTTTTCGCCGACAGATATTCCTTCAGGGAACCGTACTTCTTTTCGATAATGCCAATGGATTCATCCGCGTAGCTGCGGGCTTCCTTCCATTTCCCCCGAAAAGCTGATATTTTCGTCATATCATTTACATATTCCTCATACAGAGAGTCTGTTTTTTTCAGGAAGGACTGGGCTGATTTAAAAGTCTTTGCCGCCTTTTTGCCATCTCTTAAGCTGTCCAGGTAAAGCTCCGCCAGCGTAAGGTACGGACGCAGATATTCCGCCTCCTCCCGCATGGCCCGCTCACAAAGCTCTATGGCAGTCTGATATTCTCCCATCTGCTCATAAATCCCGGCCAGCTTCGACTGATAGTAGGCCTTGCGCACTCCCTTCAGCTTCAGGATCTCCTCCAGGATCTGTCTGGCTCTCTCCAGAAGCTCCGGCGTCCCGATCTTCTCCAGAAGCTTCACATAATCCCAACGCACAGCGGCGGATTCCGGGAATTCCGCAATATTTTTCTCATAGGCGGCGGCCGCCCGATCCAGCTGGTTCATTCTTTCATAGCATTCTCCCAGCCCTCTGAAAAAAACGGTGGATTCCTTTTCCGTGTGCAGCGAAATCGCCTTCTCAAACATTTCTACCGCTTCCTCATACTGTCCCGCATGCTTCAGCATGCAGGCCCAGTTGTAGTAAGCATAGGCATTGTCAGGTTCCAGCCTAGCGGCCTCCCTGAAATCCTCCTGCGCCTTTTCCCATTCGCAGCTCTCTATGTAAAGCTGTCCCCTTTCAATATAATAATAGGCTGTGGGGGTCTGCTTCAGCTGCCTGCAGGCATAGTCCAGCGCCTTGTCGTAATCCTCCCTGCGCTCCCGGCTGCTGTACTTTTCCCGGTAGATGGCCGCAAGGCGCCCGCAGGCGCTGGGGTGCTCCGGATCCAGCCGTACCGCCTCCTCCAGGCACTCCCTTTCCTCTTCCTCCCGGCCGCCCTTCCTATGGCAGGCAGCCCTGTCCGTCCAGATATTCGCGTTATCCGGTATCTGCTCCTTCACCTCTTCATAAGCCTTCAACGCCTGGGTAAAGGAACCGTTCTGATAAAGCAGATCTCCCTTCACCCACACATAAACATAGGCTGACGGGTCAAAACGGATAGCGTTATCTATCAGCTCCAGTGCATTTTTCAGTTCTCCAAGGCTCGAGTGGCACAACGCCATTTCCCGGAAAACCTCCGCTTCCCTGCGATCCAGCTCGGAAACTGCCTCCCCGCCGCTGTCTCCGTCCGTCTTGCGCTCCTCCTCCAGCTTCTTAAGCAGCCCGCCGGAAAGCTTCAGCACCTCCTCATACTGCTCCTTTTCCTTTGCCAATGCCCTCTTTGCCTTCACCTCCATCAGATCCAGCTTCCGGCTGTCCACCTCCGCCTGCGCGGCCTGTTCCACAATATGAAGCACGTCCTTATACTGCCTGTAAATCTGGAAAACATCGGCCGCCAGCTCATAAGGCCGGGGCAGCGCCGCATAAATTTCCTTAATCCGGTAGAAATCATCCACCACCTGCTGCGCCATATGCAACGCATAATAGTCCTCCTGCCTGGTCACAAGGGCGGGCAGGTAGCCGTCGTTAAGCCCCAGGATAATATCGCACACATCCACGCTTTCCTGATATCTCCCCAGCTTGAAAAGCGCATCCGCCTTCTGCTGGTAGTAGGCGGCGTCTTCCCGCTGCTCCAGCGCTTTCCCGGCCGCCTCCAACGCCCCTTCATAATCCTCCTGCATCTTCCTGGAGGCCGCCAGAAGGCTGTAGGCGGTACCGAAACGGGCGGGCAACTCCGCCTTCTGGCTTTCCGTTTCCGCCTGTTCCAGGCGGATGCTTTCCAGCCAGGAGAGGAACTGCTCCTCCGCCTTTGCATATTCCTTTTCATTGTAATAAAAACGGCCCAGCAGGCTGTGATACTCCGCGGAGTTTGCCTGATCCGGGACGATCCCCTCCATCAGAGAAACTCCCGTTTTACTGTCCTCATTCTGCAGAAGGCACCAACCCAGCTTGAAAAACAGGGAAAGGTTTTCCTTTTCCGCCTCCCAGTTTTTCCTGTACAGGGGAATCAACCGTCCATTGACCTCATGGATGGCGTCTCTTACATCCTGCGTGTCATAGCCGGCGTCCACCAGCGCGATCAAACGCTTTTTGGCTTCCTCCTCTTTTCCCCGTTTCATTTCGAACTGGCTGCACCGCAGGCACGGCAGATAGCTTACAGGCTCCTTTTCAAGCACCGCCAGGAAATCCAGGTAAGCGCCGTCCTCGTCTCCCGCCGCCTGCCTGACCTGTCCGGCAATATCCCTCAGCCAGGGATCCTCCGGCGTCTTTTCCGTCACCTCTTCCATCAGCCTGCGTGCCTCTTCCTTTTTATCCTTCTGCACCAGTACGGCGGCATAGACCGCGGCCGCGTAAGGGTGGCTGATTCCTGTTTTTCCCAGATCCTCATACAGGCTTTCCGCTTTTTCCGTATTTCCTTCCTGCCATGCGCTGCGCATTTCGTAAAAACAGGAAAGCCACGTATCATAATCCGCGTCCTCCTCCCCTTCAAAAAGGGCATAGGGGAACCATTCCTCCTGGGTGCATTTGTTCTGCACATATTGCAGGAAATCACCGGGGAACTTTTCTCCCAGATCCTCCATATCCTCCATCAGGGAAAATTTCTCGTCTATGATTTTCCAGATTTCCGAGGGCAGACGGAAGTGATCCATCAGAAAGCGCAGCAGGCCGTCCCTTGCTTCCAGCGCCGTCTCCAGATCCACACAGACATCCTGTTCCAGCAGACTTGCCCACAATTCTGTATCCAGCCTGGAGGACAGCCTGCCATAGGCTTCCTTCACCTCCCAAAGCCAGTCCCCCACCGGTCCCTCCGGCAGCTCCTCCTCAGGCTCCTGCGTTTGCGTCGCCAGACGCAGCGCCTGCTCATAAGCCTCCCGCAGACGCTTGAACCCTTCCGGATCATCCTCCGGGTTGGTCCGCGCAAGCTTCTTTCTGTAAGCCTGCTTTATCTGCTCTTCCTCCTTTGTGGGTTCTGTTTCCAATACCAGCCATATCTGTTTTTCGTCCATTGTCGCATCACCTCTGTTAATCTTTCACCCAGCATCCGATCTTCCCGCTCATGAATACTATTTTACTATGTTGGATTTTTACTTTCAACAAAGAAAAACAGACACAAAGAAAAAAGGATCCGTTTTCGTTACTGGTCACGGAGTGAACAGTAACCCGTTTTCAGCCTGATCTGCGTAAACCGTATTTTTCAACGTATCTGTTATCCGCACAGCTTGTTTTTCAGGAAAAAAATATGGCAATTTCCATTTCAAACCGGAAATTGCCATATTAATCAGATTTTTTACCTGTTAATTAAAATATATTACGGATATTCGCATCATAAAAACCGGAATCCTTTGTGCGGATCTCCTCAAAGCATTCCTCCGCACGCTGCGTTTCTTTCCTGCCCAGATGGCCCAGCCCTTTCATAAACAGGCAGTGGCTTACGTTCTTCCTGTTCAGATCCTCTTCGAATATGAGGAGATCAGGCAGAGAAACTGCAAAGTAGTCAATCTTCATCTCGTCAAACAGATGGGCTTCTCCGTAAGCTATCAGCTTATTGAAGCGTCCGTACGCCTCCTTCTGCCGTCCCAGCTTCAGGAGGGCCAGGCCCTGGTAATAAATCATTTCCGGCGGCTGGTCATTGTAGTACATCGCTCCTACCGGCTCCGAAATACCTGTGGAGGCCTTTGCAAAGCATTCCGCGGCTTCTTCCGCCCTTCCCTGTGCCTCCAGCGTGCAGCCCAGATAATAATAGATGTGGTTTTCCTGGGCGCCGTAAAGCTTGCCCTCTCCCAGATTCCAGGGATAGGATCCTGCCGCCTGACGGAGCAGTTCCTCCGCCCGTGCATACTCTCCCCTGGCATTATGTTCTTTGGCCAGCTGCAAAAGGGCTGTCACATACTGCTTTGGAATTTTGCCCTCTCCGCCTTCCCATGGATGGAACTGCCTGCCCAGGGTCCGTTCCAGTGCCTCTTCATGCCTTCCCAGGATATTCAGCAGAGTGATATATTCCACATACAGATCATCCCTGTCCTGGGTCTGTTCCATATGCGCCTCCAGCAACGCCGCCCTTTCCTCAGGGCTTCTGCCAACCTTTTTATAAAGCTGATCCAGCTCCATGAGCACACGGGAATCCCCGGTATTAAGCGTATATGCCTTCTCCAGGGAAGCAAGCGCTTTATCTGCTTCCTGCTTCTTGTTGTAATACACCAGCGCCAGGTTGCGGTGTACCGTAGGGAAGGTGTCATCTCTTTCTCTGGAATATTCCCAGCATTCCAGCGCCCTGTCGTACTGCTTTTTATCGTACCACAGATTTCCCAGATAATAGGGCGCCTTGCTTCCTTCCGGCAGGATCCGGCGCACGTGCTCCAGAATCACGATATCCTCCAGGCGGTGTGGGAAGCAGTAATCACTGCAGGCCTCCTCACAGCGCTGCGCCATGGAAAGCGCCTCCGTCTTATCCCCCAGCTGCGCCGCACAATAGGAAAGGGCTGCATAAATGAGAGGATATACCTTTGTTTTATCCGCAAAATCCACTGCGAAATCCGTAAGCACGCCGCGCGCATCTTCAAAGTCTCCCGCTTCCATGTAATCCATGGCCATTTCCAGGCAGGTATTATGATTGCCGCTTAAAATACGTTTTTCCTCCCAGGACAGCTGTGCATCATCTGCCGTGCCCTCTTTCTCTGCAATCATCCTCAGCTCTCTGCGGCTGTTTGCATCCAGCCCGTCAATGGCGATAGTCGAAAACGTCCATGCCTTTGCCTCTTCTGTCCTTCCCATTTTTCTGAGAAGACAGGATTTCAGGTTTCTTGCCTTGATGTTATGGTAGTTTCTCACAAGGGATCTTTCTATATGGGAAAGGGCGTCTGCAAAATCCCCTCCGGCACAGTCAATACAGGCCAGCTGATAGAAGGCCGCGTCCTGCCAGGCTCCGTTCCATGTGGCTTTGTAAAACGCGTCATAGGCTTCCTGCATTTTCCCCTGGAATTTCAGGGAAAGGCCCAGCTGGTAAAGAGGCTCCCCGTCATAGGGGTTGGGATTGGAGCGCAGCTGCTTCTCCACCGCCCTGCGGAAATAAGGTTCGCTTTCCGCGAACAGCCCTCTGTTAAACAGCAGCTTTCCGTAAGCGTTGTTTAAGCGGATGTCGCTGCCGTCCCTGCGAAGCCCCTCTCTGTAATAATCCGCCGGATCATAGGTAGCATGGCGGTACTGCTCCAGATGCAGGCCGTACAGATACAGATCCTCGCAGCTTGCCGCATCCTCAGGCGCAGGGGCCGCCCTGGCAGGCTCCGGTATCTTAACCACTTCCTCCTTCTTGGGCCTGTAGGATACCAGTTCCTTTCCTTCCTCAGAAATCACCTGAACCAGAAGCTCCTCTTCCCTGATATCCTCCGGCAGCTTCACTTCCTTCCTGTAATGCAGGCCGGGATCCAGCTGTGCGTCCTCCTCAAAAAGGATCTGCTCTCCGCGCGTCAGACGGATTTTTACTTGCTCCTCTCCCATGGTATAAACGGTCACGACAGCGTTCCCGCCTTCCGTTTCCAGTCCCACGGCAGCGTCCAGTGTGGCATTTTTCACCATGCCCACACCCTTGTAGGGCATGAAATACTGGGTAAAGGTCTTTTCCTCATAGGGAGCCAGCCAGGAAAAGTCAGGTTGATTATCCGTAAAGCAGCCGGTCATCAGCTCCACATAGGGGCCGTCCTCATCCGTCAGGTTCCGATCCCAGGCCTGGCCGAATTCCCCGCAGCCCCAGGTCCACTGCTTCTTGCCGGGCGCAATATGATGATCCGCGATATGCAGGATTCCCGCCTCTTTCCCGTAATCATACCCGCCTACGAAATCATAGTCGGAATGGCAGGCCATGTAGGACGTGGGAACCGGGATGTTTTTATACCGGGAAATGTCCACACCTGCGGAATAGTCCATTTTATAATAGGTTCCCGTGGCTATGGGGAAACGGGATACGTCCCTTTTGCCGTGATCCATCACCGCATGCACATCCGGCGGGAACACGGACTGGGTGTTATCATTGACGGGCACCGCCGGATTGGCCCACCAGAGGAAGGTCTGGGGCACGCTGGTCCGGTTGTAAAGCTGGGCGCGGATTTCCAGCCAGGCTTTATCCGGGTACAGGGTAAAATAGGCGTTTCCCTTAGTGCGGAACATGTTCTCCACCTCGCCCACCATAACGGTGGCGCTGCCGTCTTCGTTTTCCTGCATATGGAAGGACACCGGATCATAGGTGCTGGGCCTGTGGTGCTGCGGCCAGTTGAACTCAATGCCTCCTGAAATCCAGGGACCTGCCAGGCCTACCAGCGCCGGCTTAATCACATGATTATAATAGACGAAATCATAATTGTTGGTTTTATCCGTGGCTCTCTGGATTCTTCCTCCCAGCTCCGGAAGCACCATGATTTTCAGATAATCGTTTTCCAGGAAAACGGCGCGGTAGGTTACGTCCTTTTTTTCATCATAGATTTTATCGATGACGGGATGGGGATATACCTTGCCCGAGCTTCCCTGATACACTCTTTTTTCCAGGAACATGGGATTTTTATTGGGTTCCCCGATTCCATAGGTGGGGATTACCACATTTTCCTCCCAGACCTTTGCTTTACCGTGTTCCATTTATTGCTTCTCCTTTCTCAGACTGATTTCCAATGTGAAAGCGAACTCCCCGCCCGGCTCCAGCACACGGATGGTGCCGTTTTTTATTGCCCTTGGGACGTCGTCATAAAAACCGGTGGCCGGCTCCAGCGCGCAGTTATAATCTCCCCTGTAGCCGCCTGCGGTGATCCATACGCCCAGATAGGGCAGCTTATTTGCATCATATTTCAGGGTGCAGCGCACTTCCCGGGAAGGATACCACAGGCCGCACTGTCCCGCATGGCTCCTGCCCTCCCCATAATATTTTACCGCCGAATGGCTTTCAGCCTTCGGCACCCTGGTAAAATCATAGCGGCCGTTCACCGCCTCCAGGATGCTTCCCGCCGCCCCCATCACCGGATGGTCGGCCACACAGCGGTACCTTTCAAAATCTTCAGGCAAAAGCAGCCGCATATCCTCCTCATAACGCATCAGGCCGTGGAAGGTCCACAACCAGGGAAAGGCTGCTTCGGACCTGTTTTCTATCCGGTAACGGATGAAAAGGGAATTGCCCGACAGGGAAAACCGCTTCTCATACAGATAACCGAACCTGCTGCTTTCCCAGGAAAGCAACGGCCCCTCCGGGGTCTCACACACTGTAAAAGGGTGGCTCCATATCTCTCCGTGATCCGGATAGCAATACGTCCTTCCCTCCCACTGTGTCACACAGGCGTCTATGTTGGGGAACGCATCATCCAGTCCGGAAGCGTCATACCTGGAAAAATCCGGCCCTGTATCCCCATCCTGCGCCGCTGCTGTGTCTTCCTTCCCGTAATCCTCCTGCGGCTGCCGGTATTCCCCTCCCGTATTGGGAGCTGCCAGTTCAAAATCATTTTCCTTCAGGCGCAGGGAAGTGATTTTGCCTCCCAGCCCGGGCAGGATGCGCACCGATAGCGCTTCATTTTCCAGTGTCAGAAATTCATTGCTCTCCATCATATGTAACCTCCAGAATCATCAACCTGCTGCCATAGTCTCCCCGAAGCCTGACGACTGTCTGGCTTTTATTTGTCTGACTTTTAGCTGCATGGCTTTTAACTGTTCGTCTTTTATCTGTCTGACTTACGGCCGTCCGCCTTTTGGCTTCCCGTATTGAACCTTACTTATACATTTTCACGCATAAATATCCCCTGTTTCGGGATTTTTCCTTCACCGAAACTACTTTATGGGCTTATTATAAGATGACGTCAAAAGAAAAGCTATAATAAATGCATGCAGTCATTTATATAAATCTTGCATTTTCTCCTGCCGCCCTTTACACTGGAAATAAGGAGGGACTGCTGCCATGCTTGTTTATGATCAGTATATATACCCGGAGAAACCGGATATTGACGATGACATCGTTGTGTTCCACTCCGGCTTCTGCTCCACATCTCCCAACTACAGCTACGGCAAGGATACCCGGGACTACTATCTCATTCATTTTATCACCCGGGGGAAGGGTACCTACCGGGTAGGGCAGCGCATTTTCCATCTGTCAGCAAACGATGGTTTTTTAATCACTCCCGGCACCACAATCGTACATACGGCGGATAAAAAGGAACCCTGGGATCTGTGTTGGGTTGCCTTTTTCGGCAGGCGCGCTGCCGCACTTCTGGAAAAAGCCGGATTGGACGAAGAGCATCTGATTTTTCATTATGATAAGGATGATTTTCTGGAAACCTGCATCAAGAATATTTACAATGAGAGCCGAACCGGCAAAAACATCGCCTCCATTACAGGCTATTTCTACCTGTTCGCCGGCCGGCTGATAGAACTGCATGAGGAAAAAGAAAAGAAAGAACCTGACATCGTCAGCTTTTCCCGCTTTGACGACGCCGTCATCTATATCCGGCGGAATATCCGCTCCCGGATCACAATCGAAAACCTGGCTAACTACATGCGGCTGGACACCTCCCAGGTCTACCGCATCTTCAAGAAAAATACCGGCATGTCCCCGCAGTGCTTCATCACCCGCATGCGGATGGAAAAGGCCTGTGAAATGCTGGAAAAAACAGATCTTCCCGTGAAGGAAATCGCCGAATGGATGGATTATGAATACCAGTCCCATTTCACGAAGCAGTTTCGGAAGGAAACGGGGCTTTCACCTTCGGAGTACCGGGAACGGATTGCGGATAAAAAGAAGCCATAAAAACAGAGTATCGGATAAATTCAATTATTCCGTAAACTTTTTTTTGCTACAGCGG
>OBAB01000129.1_pt1 | contig 71347 bp, 62 predicted proteins | sample 1516501 | NCBI WGS metagenome assembly OBAB01 (sample SAMEA2579906, study PRJEB22360) | human gut metagenome
CCGCAGTTGCGGGTTCCCCCCCTTTTTTATCCCAGGAAAGCCGATACGGCGGGAAGCTTTTTCCGTGCAGAGGCCATCCTCCCACACGCTGGCCGTCAGCGTATACAAATAGGGATGTTCACTGTCCCATTTCAGCGGCCTTGCTGCCCGGTAGGTTTCCGTATGCTCCTGCCCGGCCTGCAGCTCCTGCTTTTCCAGAAGGATTTCTTCACCGGAAGGAGAACATAAGGAGAGCGAAATGCATCCCCCGCCGCCCTGCAGCTGCGTATAAACCGTAAGCCCGGCATCCGTATAAGTATCGTCGAAGGAAACATCCGCATGCAGCCGGGACAGATACGTCCAGGGCAGCGCAAACAGCGTCACATCCCGGATGATACCCCCGAAATGGAACGGACAGATTCCGCCCGGATCATCCGTCACCCCCAAAACCAGCCAGTGCCGCCCTCCGCATGCGGCTTCCTCCGTTATCTCACAATCCCAGCTTACAAAACCGCCGTAGTGCTCTCCCGCAGGCCTGCCGTCAACAAAAACGCGCGTCCTGCAGTTCACCCCGTCAAAACGCAGGAAAATCCGGTGTTCCTTCCACGCCTCCGGGATCTCCAGCTCAAAGGCATACGCATATTCCCGTTCGGAAGGAGTCCGCTGCATGGGCACCTGTGTATCCTCCCATACGGTCCCGGACGCTTCCCTGTTCCAGAATTCTTCTCCAGGCTCACTGCACAGCTTCCAGCCAGTTCCGTTTAAGCATATCTGCGGCTCACTGATTTCCCCGGTCTGCAGCGGCATCGGCACTATCTGCGGCCTTCGCCAAATACGTTCTTCTCTCATAAGCTTAATACCCTATCATGGGGATGGGCTGCGGTTTTCTGCCACAGGGCTGTTTTTCCCCGTTTTTTACCTGGTACAGCACCTTTGAGGTTTCATATACAGCATCCATCAGCTCCGGATAGGGCTGCATACATACATCCACCATGCCAATCTGATAATTTTCCCCGTCATACCTGCCAAGGCAAAACTGATCGTTATACTGGAACCAGTGTGCGGCCACGCCATAAGGATGCGCCGCCACCTTTTCCACAAAATACCGCCACATCACGCCGCGCTCCTCCTGATTTGCCACGCCCTTCAGGCCGGTGGCCGTCAGCCCCCGATCCAGAGCGCCGCAATGATACTCACCCAGAAGGATGGGAAGATCCACGCCCGCATTTTTCACAAAATCCATGTCCCTTGTGGGGTCGAAGTCATAGCAGTTGATGGAAAACACATCAAAATACTCCCATCCCTTCATCATATCCGCGTTATAGGCCTTGGACCAGCGAAGCCCCAGATTCAGATGGTTGGGATCCACTTTCCGGCAGGCCACGGACGGGACACGGATATATTCCGTAATCAGCTTCCCGGAAAATTCCCGGATATCCTTCCGCGAACCCGGATAACGGGCGGAGCAGTCCACAACAGGCCCCTCCAGCGCGGCAAAGCTGCCAAAATCCGTTTTCCAGGCCTGATTGAGCGCCTCTATCGTCACATATCTTTCCTTTAAAAATGCAATCAGCCCCTTCCGGCAGAAGGTCTGGGCCGGATTACGCAGCACCTCATCCGCAATTGCCAGATTTTCCACAAAATTAAATTCCGGTTCATTTCTCAGGAAATATCCAATCAGCCAGGGGTCGTGCTTCCATTCCTCCAGCTTCTCTGCATAGATGCGGGATTTTTCCTCATATTCCGGAGACAGCACATCCGGGAAATCCCTGAAGATCAGCGTATCCGTAACCGGAAAATCAGGAAGCTCCCGCACATAGGCCATTTTGCTTCTGCCGTTATTCACTGCGATCCCCGGGAAATTCCCCTGGGAATTAATACCGTTATTCATCAGGATATGGCAGGAAATCTCTTCCCATTTTTCCTTCCAGTCATCCCCATAGATTTTTTTCAGATTCATGCCGGAGAAATTGGCCATCCTGTAATGATCCACCGGCATATAAGCAGTCCTCCTCCTGCTGCCTTCCTCAAAAAATTCCGCATACTGCGCATCCTCCTCCGGAAGCCATTCGCAGCAGTTTTCAAAGCTGTCAATCCTTCCCCACTCACCTGCCCGCGTTCCGCAGGGGCCAAGGGAAAAATAATCGCAGCCCTCCGGATCGGTAAGATGCCATCTGCCGTCCGGTGTTTTGCAGGTAGAGAAAAAGCCGGTTCCCTCTTTCAGCTTCCTCGTCTTATCACCGCCCCACACATTCCATTCGGGGAACGGATACTCAGCCTTTCCTTCCAGCGCCCGATACTTTTCCTTCAGTTCCTCCCTGGAATGGATTTTTCCCGGCCATTCCTTCCCCAGCCACTGGCCGAATTCATCCACCAGCTTTTTTGAAGGCACCGGGAATTCCTCCGGCATGGTATCCGACATGGTAAAGTTCTCAAAACGCACCTTTACATCATGGAACATTTCATCCATGCCCAGTTCAAAACGTTCCACCTCTTCCCGCTGCGTGCGCTGCCCGTGCACCACCAGCTTCAGCGTGCCCGGCGTGCGGTTCGTAAATATTGTCCTGTTATCCAGCAAATCCAGATCCAGGCAGATTCTCGTTTTGAACTGCGGCAGGATTCCGAAGCGCATAAAAAGGTTCTCCTTCTCCTGCCCCGGAAGAAAGCAGCGGAACATCATTGCTGTGGAATGCTCCTCCAGCACCTCCACATCTCCTGTAAGATAACGTTCCTTCGTCCCCTTTATCTGAGGTAGGGAAATGCCTCCCCCGCCGGCTCCCAACAGTACGGTACAGCTGTCACCGTCTGTACTCAATATTTCAGCATCCCTTGCCTCTGCCTGTCTCCAGTCTATCTTCATCCCATTTCTCCTGTCCGCCCGTATATACAGGCTTATATTTTTGCAGCCAAAGAACCGGGCAGACCTTACGGGCCCGTCCCCTTTCCTGCATTTTGCAACTGTCCGCTACTCACAGTTCCTCTATTTCTATCATATAAAAATCAGTCTGAAATGCAATGTGAGATTCCTTGTTTTTTTATACAATTCCGTTTTTATGAAAAGAATACAGACTTTTTTTATTTCCATTTTTATATAAAAGCGATGTTTTTCACATTCTGCCATCTGCTGCCGTCCACTTTCCGGTGATAACCCCGGAATCATCGGATGCGCTATCAAAATGGGGCAGGGATTTCCCATATAAAAAAACCGCCTGTACGGCATGCCCCTTTGCTGCCGTCCCACGGCAGGAAAAGGCTGCGCCTACAGGCAGTTTCCCAAATAATTACAGCATATTCAGCTTCTTGGTAACCGTCCGGTTACAGTTACTCTTCTTTTTCATAAAGGAATCTTTCCGGAAGCTGTAAATGGAAGGCCCCGGCCAGATCCCGGAAATTGTCAGGCGTAATCGTCTGAAGCTTGTCAGGCTTCATGGACAATACCTTGATCAAAATCTCAGCGGATTTTTCTATGGTATGCATCAGGCCGAAGGTCAGGTCAAAGTTTTCTCCGGAGCAGAACATGCCATGGTGTGCCCAGATAACCGCATCGTACTTCTCCATCAGCTTTCCTGTCTCCAGCGCGATTTCCCTTCCTCCCGGAACCATCCAGCCGATTACGCCTACGCCGTCAGGAAACACCACCGGACATTCCGTAGCCATTTCCCACAGCTCCCTGGTGAAGATTTCATCCTTCAGCGGAAGGACAAAGGTGAGGGCGATGACATTGGTGGTATGGGCATGGTAAATAACCCGGTGTTTACCGTTGCTCACCCGCTTCTTCACCTCATGGTTCATCAGATGGGTGGGCAGTTCGCTGGTAGGGCCGCCGCCCTCCACCAGGCCCCAGCGGATGCGGTAATTTTCACCCTTTTCATCAATCTCTATAATGGTAATGCAGGCCTCCGGATCTACAATGATGTTACGGAAATATTTTCCGGTGCCCGTCACCAGGAAAAATTCTCCTGCCAAATCCGGTACGCTCACGCCGATTGGCGTCCATTCGCCGCGGTCGCTCAGCCTGCTGCGGATGGTCTCCACCTCTTCCGGCCGAATCCGGTAAGAAAGATTGCCGCCGTTTCGTTCATGCCAGCCTTCATGATAACCATCGTCCGCCATCTTAATAAAATCCTTTACAAATTTAGAATCCAAAACCTTCATGGGAATCTCCTTTCCTGTCATATACAAGACTGCTTCCCGCCGTACCATGGTTTGACGGCCGCGGGCATCATATGTTCATTTCTTTGCAGCTGTTAAATACATTCGCAGTTACGTTTCTTTTTACCTTCCTATCATATACCCAAATCATTCATAAATCAACATTATATTTGTGGTTTTTATTGTTTTTATTTGTTTTGCATTAAACTTCGGAATCAATCAGTCATATTTGTATAGATTTACTAAAAAAGGACGCCGAAGCTGTCCCCCAACAGCTTCGGCGTCCTTACCCCAATATTATAATCCTTTTCGTAACTGTTCTTCCTTCACAGTTACTGCTTTTCTTCTCTAAAAAAGACTTTATTCATCGCTTCCTTCCGCAACCTTAGCGGCTCTCGCTGCTACTTCCTTCTCCTGAATATCGGAAGGCGCCTGCTCGTAACGGGCAAATGCGAAGGAGTAATCTCCCCTGCCGCCTGTCATAGAGCGAAGATCCGTACAATAGCCGTACAGCTCCGTCATAGGCACATCCGCCTCAACGATCTGCTTTCCGCCTGCAATAGGAGTCATTCCCAGGACACGGCCGCGGCGCTTGTTCAAATCACCCATAACATCACCGGTATACTGATCCGGCACGGTAACCTTCAAAGAAGCAATCGGCTCAAGAAGAATCGGTCCCGCATCCATGAAGCCTTTCTTGAAGGCCTGGATTGTGGCCATCTTAAATGCCATTTCGGAAGAGTCCACAGGATGGTAGGAGCCATCGTACAGAATAGCCTTCACGCCTACCACCGGATAAGCGGCCAGCGGGCCCTTCTGGACGGATTCCTGAAGTCCCTTTTCCACTGCGGGATAATAGTTCTTCGGCACAGCGCCGCCTACTACCTCCTGGGCAAATTCATACTGCTTTTCCAGATCTCCCAGCGGCTCAAATTTCATCTTAACATGGCCGTACTGTCCATGTCCGCCGGTCTGCTTTTTATATTTATATTCCACATCCGATTTCTTGCGGATAGTCTCACGGAACGCAACCTTGGGCTGGCTCAGTTCGATTTCCACCTTATATTCATTCAGGAGCCTGCTCACCACAACATCCAGATGCTGATCGCCCATGCCGTAAAGCAGTGACTGGTGGTTCTCAGAATCATTCACTACCTTCAGTGTCAGATCCTCATGGGTCATCTTGGTCAGAGACTGTGAAATCTTGTCAATATCGGCTTTGTTCTTAGCCTTATATCTCTTGGAGGTATAAGGGACGGAGATTTCCGCCTTGCCGAATTCAATGGGAGTAGCCTTGGTGGAAAGAGTATTTCCCGTTCTCGCTCCCGTCAGCTTGGCCAGAGCGCCGATATCCCCGGCATGAAGCTCACTCACCTCAATGGGCTTGCTTCCCTGCAGCACGTAAAGCTTGCCGATTCTTTCTTCTATATCCTTATCGTAATTGAGCATCGTATCATCCGTCTTAAGGACACCGGAGCAAACCTTAATCAGAGAATATTTCCCGATAAAAGGATCTACGATGGTCTTGAAAATAAATGCGCTCTTTGCCTTTGCAAAATCATAATTCGCCTGGTAAATATCCTTTGTCTTCATATTAATGCCTGCGATTTCACGTCCCTCCGGACTGGGCAGGTATTTTACGATATCATCCAGCAGCGTATAGATGCCCTGTCCCAGGATGTTGGAGCCCATGGACATGGGAACGATGCTTCCGTCATTGATATTGGTACGCAGCGCCGCTCTGATCTCCGCTTCGGAGAAGGTATCGCCGCCAAAATATCTTTCCATGAATTCTTCACTGGTCTCCGCAACCGCTTCCATCAGCGTATCACGGCAAATCTGAAGATTCGGCTTATTGTATTCAGGAATGTCACATTCCACAACCTCCTTGCCCTGCCATCTGTAGCCGGTCTCGGAAATAACGTTGATGTATCCCACAAATTTCTCATTTTCACGGATGGGAAGATGGAACGGTGCAATCTTCTTTCCGTAAAGATTGGTCATATCCTCCACGATCTGACGGTAGGAAGCGTTATCGATATCCATATCCGTTACGAACACCATACGGGGCAGCTTGTATCTGTCACACAGCTCCCATGCCTTCTGGGTTCCCACTTCCACGCCGGCCTTACCGGAAATAACGATGATAGCCGCATCCGCAGCGCTGACTGCTTCTTCCACTTCACCGACAAAATCAAAGAAACCGGGGGTATCCAATATATTAATCTTCACACCCTCCCATTCAATCGGGACAACGGACGTGCTGATTGAAAATTTTCTCTTCTGCTCTTCCTTGCCAAAATCGCTGACCGTATTTCCATCGGCCACCTTTCCCATCCTGGATGTGATTCCGGACAAATACGCCATTGCTTCTACTAAACTAGTCTTGCCTGATCCGCCATGTCCCAGAAGAACAACGTTACGAATCTTGTCTGTTGTGTAAATGTTCATACTGAATTCCTCCGTATTATGCGATTTCCGGGTTTTCTGTCAAAGTCCCCAATCCACTTAAATTCTCTTCCAGAACCCCATGGGTATATTTTACTAAATGTCAGAAAATTTTACAAGCAATTTTCAACATTTTATACAAGTTATTTTTTGGACATTCCGCTCTTTCATCTCCAGCCTCTCACAAGGGCCTGCGAAAGCCCGTAAAATCAGGGAAAAGCCACTTATACCATGCTGCCGCCTCAGCCGAATGCATAAACCGCTGCGCTTTTTTTAAATAAAAATCATCCGTTTTTATTTAAAAAGTATCCGTTTCTCCGGCCGGTTCCTGTTTAACAAGAATCTGTTTCCTCAACCGGTTGACTTTCGCGCGTTAAAGTGCTATATTAATAGCTGCATGCATTATTACTGACTAAAAAACATTTGCAGCTGTTAGATACCTTCGCATCTGCATTTTATCAAAGAAAGGAAGCCGTCCCATGATTATTGTAATGAAACCCCAGGCCGCCGAGTCCAGTATCACGGCAATCAAGGAATATATTGAGGGAAGCGGGCTGAACGCCCATCTTTCCCAGGGCACAGAGGTAACCATCATCGGCGTTGTCGGCGACAAAAGCCGTCTGTCCACCGAAAACCTCATCAGCTTCAAGGATGTGGACCGAATCGTCCCCGTAACGGAAACCTACAAGCTGGCCAATAAAAAATTCCATCCCGAACCGTCCGTCGTCCAGGTCGGCCCCACGGTAATCGGCCCTGACAACCTGACCATCATGGCAGGTCCCTGCGCCGTGGAAACCCAGGAGCAGCTCATGTCCATCGCCCATGCGGTGAAGGCCGCCGGCGCCACCATACTCCGCGGCGGCGCCTACAAGCCCAGGACCTCCCCCTACTCCTTCCAGGGCCTGGAGGAAGAAGGCCTGCGCTACATGCAGGAAGCCAAAAAGGAAACCGGGCTGGCAACCATATGCGAGGTGGTGAGCAATGAAGCCATTGAAGCCGCAGTAAAGTACGTGGACATGATTCAAATCGGCGCCCGAAACATGCAGAACTTCATCCTTTTAAAGGAAGCGGGCCGTTCCGGTCTTCCCGTCCTTCTGAAAAGAGGCCTGAGCGCCACCATCGACGAATGGCTCAACGCCGCAGAATATATTATTGCGGAGGGCAACCCCAATGTAGTATTATGTGAAAGAGGCATCCGTACCTTTGAGACCACTACCAGGAACACACTGGATCTCAGCGCGGTTCCCGTACTGAAGGAAAAGACCCACCTTCCTGTCATCGTAGATCCCTCCCACGCCACCGGCGTATACAAATATGTTTCACCTCTCGCCAAGGCTGCCGTGGCCTGCGGCGCGGACGGGCTGATGATCGAGGTACATAATGATCCCGCCCATGCGCTCTCCGACGGCCCTCAGTCACTGACCTTTGAAAAATTTGCCCGGCTCACAGAAGAGCTCACACCTTACGCAAGGCTGGCTGGCCGGACTTTCCGGTAACAAAGCTTTCCTTTCGTGTGACGGCTCTTCTGCGGGCCCGCGCATCAGAAGCCAAATACCCTGCGCGGACGGGTAAAGGAGGAAACTCTCCCTGCCCGCTGTCTGTGCGGAAATGAAGGAGTAAACATCCATGGAACAAATGACTTTTGCCTTTTTGGGGCTTGGTCTGATCGGCGGCTCCATCGCCAAAGCAATCCGCGCCGCTTATCCCGGCTGCTTTATCCGCGCCTGCGACACCGATCCTGCAACGCTGAAGCTGGCCCTTGCAGAGGGCACTGCAGACGAAATCACAGATCATATCGGAGAAGACAACGGCGCTGCATTTACCAGCTGCGACTTTTTATTTTTATGCGCCCCCGTCTCCCAGAATGACAGTAATCTGCTGCTCATCCGTTCTTTTCTTCTGAATGCGGAAGAGAACGGCTGTATCCTCACCGATGTGGGAAGCGTAAAAACCACGATCCACGAGCACATCGAACAGCTGGGCCTGACCTCCTGCTTCATCGGCGGGCATCCCATGGCTGGCAGCGAGCGGATTGGCTACCAGAACTCCAAAGCTTCTCTTCTTGAAAATGCCTATTATATCCTGACCCCCACCCGGGATGTCCCCCGCAGGCAGCTGGAACGCTATGCCGCGCTGGTAAAGGCCATGGGCGCCATTCCTCTGATTCTGGACTACAGGCAGCACGATTATGTGACGGCGGCCATCAGCCATCTGCCACATGTAATCGCCTCCTCCCTGGTAAATCTGGTAAAGTCGAGCGACAATGAGGACGGCATCATGAAGCTGGTTGCGGCAGGAGGCTTTAAGGATATCACCCGCATCGCTTCCTCCTCCACCGTCATGTGGCAGCAGATCTGCCTCACCAACGGAGAAAATATCTCCCGGCTGCTGGAACGCTATATCAGCTCCCTGGAAAAGGTAAAGGATGAAATTGACAGGCACGACGCCGGCCATCTGTATGACTTCTTTGACTGCGCCCGGAATTACCGGGATTCCTTCATAGACGCCTCCAGCGGGCCGATTAAGAAGGTTTATACGGTAAATGTGGAAATTCCCGACGAAGCCGGTTCCCTGGCGTCTGTGGCCACGCTGCTGGCCCTCAACAACATCAGCATCAAAAATATAGGGATTGTACATAACAGAGAATCGGAGGACGGTGTCCTGAGGATTGAGTTTTATGAAGAAGCTGCTATTGAAAAGGCGGCGAAGCTGCTGAACAGCAGGGGATATACGGTTTTTTTGAAAAAATAACATGAAAGGCTGCGCCGAATCCAGGGAAAGGGATTCGGCGCAGTCTTTGATTACAGATAGGTCGACCGGTTACGGTTTCCGGCTGGTCAGTTTCCAACCGATGTATTTCCGGCCAGTATCATTTCCGGCACATGCAGGTTCGCCGGAACAGCTTTTTAAATATGAGTGATAATCAGCTCTCCGTCACCTTCCAGCAGGAATTTTCTTTCCCCGGCGGGAATAAAGACACTGTCGCCGGCCTTCATCGCCAGCTCCGCGCCGTTTCCGCCTTCCCCGCATCGCAGGGACGCCTCTCCCTGCACACATAACACGGAATAGAAGGAGTTTCCGTCCCCTTCCAGCTGATAGGTTCCATGGAGCCTGCAGCTGATGCATTCAAAATACTTGCAACGGCTTAAAATATGGCACACATATGCAGGTGTTTCTATCGTCTCGCTGTCAAAACGCTGTACCTCATACCGGTTATAATCCATTACCGCCAGAGCCTTGTCCAGATGAAGCTCCCGGTAATTTCCATACTTGTCCTTACGTTTATAATCATACAGACGGTATGTGCAGTTGGAGCTTTGCTGGATTTCGCAGATCAGGCTTCCCCTGCCGATGGCATGCACCGTTCCCGCCGGGATAAAGAATGCCTCCCCCTGTCTGATGGGCACGCGGTTTAGCAGGGAAAGAATGGTATCGTCCCGGACGGCCTGCTCCACCTCCTCCCGGGTCACATCCCGCCGGAAGCCGCAGTAAATGCAGGAATCCGGCTCACACTGCAGGATATACCACATCTCATTTTTACCGTATTCATTTTCCTTTTCCAGCGCATAGGCATCATCAGGATGCACCTGCACGGACAGGTTCTCCCTGGCGTCAATGAGCTTGACCAGAAGCGGAAACCTCTCCAGAGGCTGGCATTTCCAGCCCCAGCCCTCTTTGCCGATGCGATCCAGGTATTCTGAGAAAAGAAGGCCCTTATGCCTTCCTGAGGCCACAATGCTCTGCCCCTCCTTATGCGCCGACAGCTCCCAGCTTTCAGCGATAATCTCATAATCACATTTTTTGCCATAGATATCCCGCAGCCTGGTGCCGCCCCAGAGGTAATCCTTGAAGGCAGGCAGCAGACGCACAAAGGGCTCCGTCTGATACCCCAGCTCCGCCTCCGTCAGGTCCCGGGAACGGATGGAAATCAAATCCCGCTCCTCTACCATGGTACCGGTGGAAATCTCCATGAAAACCAACGGCTCATTCCCGATATTTGAAATCTGGTGCGTGGTATTCCGCGGGACCTCAATGCTGTCATTGGCCCCATATTCCCCTTCCACGCCCTCCAGGATAATCCGCGCCCGGCCGCATACAAGGATCCAGTGCTCCGTCCGGTGGGCATGCTGATGGGCGTATATGGTCTTTCCTTCGGTAACCACTACCTTACGGACTACATACATGGGATTTACGTTCAGAAGCTCATATGTCCCCCAGGGCTTGTATATCACCCGCCCCTGGTCAAAATAATGCTGCTCCTCCGGATTCTCCCGCATGATATCCTTCAGCTTTTCAGATTCCCCGGTCCGGCCCACATAAACGGCATCCTCCGTATTGATAATGGTGATATCCTCCAGGTTATTGGCCACCACAATCTGACGGGCGCTCTGATTGAGCACCGTGGTATTCCTGCTTTCGTATACGATCTGATTGCTCTCATCCCTCTGGATACCGGTAAGGGACAAATCCTCCAGGCTGCCGATATCCTGCCACTGGAAGGAGCTGTGAATCACCTTCCCTTTCCCGGTCTTTTCAAAGACGCTTTTTTCGATGGGAACGGCCTGTATCCCCTCCAGCACCCCGGCGGGATAAAAGGTATGGCGCCCCTTCACCTTCCGCATATAAAAAGCCGCCTCACAGGAATTATACAGCCACGGGTAGAATTTCCTGATTTCCTGAATCAGCGTTCCCACGCGGAATAAAAACATGCCGCTGTTGATCAGATAATCCCCTGCCTGAAAATAAGAGGCCGCTGTCTGCGCATCCGGCTTTTCAATGAAGGACACCACATCCTCACCCTGACAGCGGATATATCCGAAACGGGTCTCCGGCTTACGGATATCCATCCCGAAGGTAATAAGCCACCCTTCCTTTGCCAGCTCCGCAGCCTTCGTCACATCATCCTTGTAGGTAGGGCCGTCGATGAGATGATCGCTTGCCACCACAAACATCAGCTCGGAAAAAGGGAACTGCAGACAGGAGAGCACAATGGCCGCCGTCGTCTTGCGCCCCACCTCCTCCAGCACCAGCCGGTAGGTGATGCCCTGGAAGGCCTTCATCTGGTTTTCCACGATAAACTGGTATTCTTTATTGGTCACTATGATAAATTCATCACAGAAGGGAATATTCCTGGCAATCGTTTCCTGAAAAATGGAATGATCCTTCTGGATACTGATAAACTGCTTGGGATAATTTTTCCTGGACAGCGGCCACAGCCGGTCTCCCCTGCCGCCCGCCAGCACAAGACATTTCATATGCATCTGCTCCTGCTTTTCTGATTGTTGTATGACGCTGCCTGTAGAAAGCGTCATATCTAATACTATATCCGATCATCCGTTTTTTCTCAAGAAAAAAGAATGATGCACAGAAAAAAGAACGGCGCGCGCCGTTCTTTTTTACTGCATCAAAGCCGCTTTGCACAGCGAGCCAGCTTTCATGCACCCTCTTCAGTTTTGTCTTACCCGTTTTTCCTGGTGGTCCCCAGCTTGCGGCTTCTGTCGGCTCCGGGGAAATCCTTTTCCCTTGTCCTGCCCAAGAGATAATCAGCTGATACATTATAGTAGTCACAAAGCAGAGGAATGAAACGCACCGGCATGGCATTCTGCCCGCGCTCATACCTGGAATAGACTCTTTGGTCTATGTTCAGATACTCCGCCACCTCCCTTTGTTTTACATCGTTGTCTTCTCTTAAGCCACGCATAATAACTACATAATCCATCATCATTAGCACCTTGCTCCCAAAATTTACCAAACTTCGATTTTTTTCAGTTTAGCATATTCCTCAGGCAAGAATTGCTTTTTCCACTGAACTGTAGTAGTATTTTACCGAACTTTTTAATTTATTACTACAGACGATAGATTCTGATTTGATGAAGAAGAAAATGATGTGCCATATATGGCACATCTGCCAATCAGCATGTACCTGTTCCGTTATTGTGCACAAAAAAAATGATTATCCATTTTGATTTATACCTTTATGCACATAATTTTTTCAAAGAAAATCTATGCTATATTATAGAAAAGGCATTGGTATTATCGCATATTTTCTAATAATTCCAATCCAATAAAACGCTATTCTGTATCTTTTGCCAATTCATTCCACTGCTGCGTCTCTGTGTCAAACTATTACTATTTCGTTCATTTTAAGTGCAAACCTAATTGTACAACAGTTACGGAGTATCATTAAAAGTATCATTGGAAAACATCAGGCGCCAAATCCACCCCTGAAAAGGAAAAACGCCTGGACCCGATGTTCAGGTATCCAGACGTTTTTGAAACCACACAAATTGATTTATTGATTGGAAATAATATTCAGCCCGGAACTATCAGGTTCTGGGTGAAGTTGTAGCCGGAACATCTTCAAGAGAAGCGCCCTTTGCTACTACGAAGGTTACATTTACAGCACCGCCGAATGCAGGAAGTGCGATTGCAACCGTACCGTTCTTAATAACTACAGGTACAGCTACCCATGTACCGTCAGCTCTCTGATATAATGCCTGAATGGTTTCCCCTTCAGCCAGTGCAGTGCCGCCAAGGATTTCTGTCAGCGCAAATGCTGCGGAAACAGATCCGTTCTGAGCAACTGCTTCACCAGAAGCTGTTGTCAGGCCAATTGTAATGTTGTTAACAACATTCAGATTGCCCTTTGTGTCTGTCAGAGACAGAGCACTCTTGCCGGTAAAGTTAACTACCTGCATTTTGCTGGAAGCCAGTGCGGCAACCAGAGATGCTGCTGCTGCCTGAGCCTGCTCTGCTGTAGAAGGTGCTACCACCATTGCTACTGCAGCAGGATCTACAACCTGTCCGCTAGCGGTCTTGAAGGTTGTACCAGGAAGAACTGCTGACTTTTCACTGTTAACAGTTGTAGCCTGTACTGCAACATTGTTGCCTGCTGTGCCGACAGTAGGGTTAACTACTACCTGCGCAACGGGCTCTTTCTGGATGGACGGGCTGGGAGCCGCCATCGCGGTCATGCTCATAGAGCATGCGAGAATTACTGAAAGAACAATTGCCACTTTCTTTTTCATGTCAATCATCCCCCTTTCTTAGTTTTTGTGTGTGGCTTCTATATATCAACGTCCGGCTGCCCGGACGCTAATACCATTATTTAACTGCCTGACGCAGTACCGGGTGGAGTCACCTCATCGTAAAAAATCTTTAAAATCAATTCATACAGGGCGGTGTCATCCTGGTAAAATTCTTCAAACACTTCACCCATTTCCACATGCCCTTCCATTGTATAAATGTCATTTTCATCAAAACTGTATGATAAAGCCTGTCCGGCCAGATATACCGCCTCATCGGCAGAAATATCCGTTACCATGTATGGCAAAACCTGCGTATATAGCTTCAGCGGAAGCGTCATATCCTGCTTCACCGCCGCCTTGGCCTGATTCACAAAGCCCTGCAGATAAGTCTTCTGGCGGATCAGACGTTCATCCGCGCTCTGGGCTACCCTGGTGTCTCTGTATTTTATGTAGACATAGGCTTCCTCTCCCTGCAGATGGATTCTGTCCCCTGCCGACCAGTTATAGCCATAGCCCTTCCCGTTGATTTTCATTCCCACGCCTGCCAGGGATTCCGGAATGGTAACCTCCACGCCTCCCACGGCATCATTGATAGTGCTTATTACGCTCATATTCAGTGCGCAGTAGCCGTGAATCGGCAGTCCGTAAAACAGGTTGGACACAGCCTCCACCGTATTCTCACAGCTCTCCTCCAGCCCCTCGCCGTAAGCATGGGCAAGCGCAATCTGCGCCACCTCTTTTCCCGCATATAAGCCATTGGGATCGAAGGTTTTTATTTCAGTCATGGTATCACGGTTGATACCGATGATATTAATTTTCTTATCGCCGGGATCCAGCACCGCCAGGAACAGCGCGTCTGCCTGCCCGCCTCTGTATAAATCCTTGGAGGCCTTTACTTCCCCCGTTTTATCAATTCCCATGCACAAAAAGGTCAGGACATCGCTTTTATAGGCATATGTTTTCCCGTTATAGCGGATACTTCCTGCCTCCAGCGCCTCATCCGCATCATTGCCCGACACATCCGACGCAGACGCAGCCTGCTGCATCTGTTCAGGAACCGCTTCCTGCTTCTCGGCAAACGCGCTTTTCCCATGGCTGTCCATCCAAAAATAGGCAATGAGTACAATCAGGGCCAGCATGAGCAGAATGCCTGCAGCTATCAGTACGCCAATACCGAATTTTGCGGCACCGGACATTTTCTTTTTTCTTCTTTTTCTCTTTTTTTTCTTCTGTTCCATTCCTGCCATCTGCCTTTCCAGGCCTATTCCGTTACCAGCACAGCCTGCACAAGGTAACGCTTGTCATCCTGCCCCGTCACTCCGGTGGATAAGGTTATAATCTTGTTTTCAGCTGTCACTTCCACCGAATCATCGATAAAGGCATCCATCGCCCGAATCGCAAATACATCCTCCAGGTAATTGGAGAAAACAAGCTGATCCCAGAAATCATAGGTGGCAATCAAATGCCGGTCATCATAGGTATACGCGGCAAAGATTTTATAGGTCAAAGTTTTTCCCGCCGTGTAAATCTTTATCTCACGATGGGTATCAAAAAAATCCCTGTCCTGGAACTGATGGAGCTTGCCGAACATTTCATCCCTGTTGCGGCCATAAATAACCGTGTTGGGATCGGCAAAATCCGTATTATTGTAATACTCCGTATAGATGCTTCCGTTGTCATCCTCTTCCCCGTAAATATTATGGGTCAGATAAAAAGTTTCATCCTCCGCAGACTGCAGTATGGGGAAGCTGATATCCGTGCCGGTGATTTCCAGCCAGGCATAAGCCTCCGGATTGATTTGCTGCAGGGCAGCTATATCGGTTTTATCGCCGGCGCTTTTAAAATCTTCCAAGGCAGTCTCAGCCGGCACCGTGCTTTCTTCAGGCTGGGCGGCAGTGCTGCCGCAGCCGGCAAGTACGGCTGAAAGCAAAATCAGAGTCGTTAGCAACAGGCAGTTCTTTTTTCGTATCATTTTATCTTTACCTTTGTCATATAATGTATTGTGGGGATATTATTGTGGTACTTCATTGTAAAAAAGGTCAATTACCAGCTGATAAAGTGCATTATCATCCACATAAAAGGCTTCGTTTCCTTCTTCGGTTTTGGATTCTCCCGCCAGATTGTGCACCTCACCGCTGAACTTATAAGCAGCGGCTGTTGAAACAAGATAGGTTACCTCGTCCGCTTTGATATCCGTCACCATGTAAGGGCTGAGCTTCTTAAACAGTGTAAGAGGCATGGCAACATCCGCCTTAAACGCAGACTTGGCCTGGCCTACAAACGACTGGATATATTGTGTCTGACGTTCCAGCCTGTCGCTGCTTCCGTGGGAAGCATTCATATCTTTATATTTCACATACCAGAATGCGGACTGTCCTTCCAGCTTCAGCGTCTCTCCCTGCTTCAACAGGGGATCCACCTCCGTCAAATCCTGCAGACACTGCACCTCTACCCCTCCGATAGTATCATTAATCGTAGGGATGGCATCCATACTGATGGCCACATAGCCATGTATAGGCAGCTGGTAAAACAGCTTAGAAACTGCTTTTTCCATCAGCTGTGCGCTCTTGGCCTTGCCATCGCCATAGGTATACTGCAGGGCGATCTGTGTTTTAATCGTATTCGCATAAGCGCCGGGCTGGGAATATACATCCACATCTGCAATCGTATCCCGGTTAACCGCAATCAAATCCACTTTTTTCGTATGCGGATTCATCACTACCAGATAAATGGCATCCGCCTGGCTGTTGCTGATACCGCTGCCCGTCTGCGGTGAAGTACTCTTCTTATCAATACCCATGACCAGGAAGGTCATGATATCGTCATTATACTCATATACCTTACCGTTGTAGCCGACCCAGCCGTCCTGCCACTGCTCCACCTTATCCATTACGTTCAAATCCGTGGACAGCGACGGCGACGGGCTTGTTGCCTTACTCATAATACTGTTCTTTCCCATGGCCCTGACTACGATAAAACCGGTGCAGCATACCACCAGAATCATGCAGATTACAGTCACCACAGCCATAATACGGGCTTTTTTCTTTCTGCGCCGTCTTTTCTCCGCTTTTTCCGGATTCAGAATCTCTTCTTTCTCCAGATCCGCTTTACTCATTTTTTCCATAGAATTATCCTCATTCGTTATTTTGGTTTTCCTGTCTCCTTATAGCTTATCGGCATTTTTAAACAGAACTTAATATCCGTTCAAAACAGGAGTTCAGGGCACAAAAAAATCATCTAGCTCCGCTTTCGGAAAAAACGGCCAGAACGGTTTTAATCAGGATTTTAATATCAAGGCCGACAGACCAGTTATCAATATACTCAACGTCAAGCCTTACGATTTCTTCAAAGTCCGTTATATCGCTTCTGCCGCTTACCTGCCACATACCGGTCAGGCCGGGACGGAAGCTGAGTCTCTTCTTATGATAAGACTGATAATGCTCAAATTCATCCAGCGTCGGCGGTCTTGTCCCAACAAGACTCATATCGCCTTTTAAAATGTTAATAAACTGTGGGAACTCATCCAGGCTGGTTTTCCGCAGGAATTTTCCTACCTTCGTAATACGGGGATCATCCTCCATCTTGAACATCAGGCCGTCCATTTCATTCTGGGCCATGAGTTCCTTCTTCCGCTCCTCCGCATCAATGTACATAGAACGGAACTTGTACATCTTAAAGATACGACCGTTGCGTCCCACCCTCTTCTGCGCAAAGAATATCGGGCCGGGAGAATCCAGCTTAATTAACGGAGCGACAAAAATAGTCAGGATAATAAGAACTATCGTTCCCACCAGCGCTCCTGCAATATCGATAAGGCGCTTCAGCATGAGCTGTCCGAAAGGCGCCACCTTATTGGCATAGGTTACGGTATGGAACTGGCCGAACTGGGAAAGGATACGCTGCGGCGCCTCGTCCAGCTCCAGAACGGGAATCTGCAGATGGATGGTAAGTCCCATGGCTGCAAGATTTTCCATATCGTCTTTCCGTTCTTCCTGGGTTTTCCTGTCGGCGCAGATGATTACTTCATCCAGGGATGCGGTCAGGCAGTAGTCCACAAGCTCACTGCTGGAAGCAACTACTGGAATGCCGCCTACTTCTTTTCTGTCAGGGGTTCCTTTACTTTTTCTGCTGCTGTTTTCTTTCTTTCCGCTGTCAAGGAGTATGATGCCTTTAATGGCATAACTGTAGTCCTTGCTGTTTTTCATTTCGGAAACGAGCAGGTCTGCTTCGTCGCTGGTAGCTACCAGCAGAAGCTGTCTGGCATTGCCGGCCATACGGTAGAATACCGGCAGGTACTTCTTATACAGCTGATGGACGATGAACATCAGCACCACATCTATCAGAACGAAGTAAAATAATACCTTTCTGGAATACTCGTCGATAACACGGGTGAAATACAGGGCAAAGGTAGCTCCGGCCAGGGTGACCAGGTTGAGCTTTACAATTTCAACCAGTTCCTGGAACGGCCCGCGCAGAAGCATCTGCTTGTACCAGTTCTTAAACAGGTTGATTATCAGAAAGACCACCAAAAAAATGGCAATCAGAACCTTCATATCCATCGGGTTGTTTAGACCTTTGAAGAACTTCTGATGCCGGATGTAATTGGCAATGCCCAAGCTAAGTACAAGGACAAGGCAGTCTATTGATATTATTATGAGATTTTGTAGGTTGGACTTTTTCTGGTACATATTCCTCCAGGGGGCAGGCGACGCGTTTGGGGCCGGGTTAGAAACCGTGTTAAGGTTGGGAACCTTTTGTGTGTTTGTGTAATGCGATTTGTGCTGCAGTTAAAGTATGGTTAAATCCGACATAATGAAGATTAATGAAAATTATGTGTTGGATATAATCAGTGCTTGATTTAAGTATGCGCTGTGACCTGCTTTTGTATTTGATTTTTATTTCCCTGTGATGGGAAATTTTTTCTTGTTCTAAAATAATGAAGAGATTTTATGCTGCATTTTTATGGCATTTTTGTTAATTGTGTGATGCAAACTTTCTGATGTTCTAATGATATTATACCATATCCGCTCTACAAATATGGGCCTCCGGCGGAACTTGGCACCTGATTTTCTGCGATGGACGCAGAAAACAGTATACACAGATATAATATCGGATGCGCCGATATTATTTCGTACTCCCTGGGGCAGTTTTATTTATATTACTTTCCGGCGGCCGGCTGGCTATGCGGCGCAAATGATATAGCAGAAAGGTTATACAGATACAGCCTAATATGCCGAAAAGAAAGCTTTCAAGGCATTCCGGGAAAGAATAGTGCCTTCCGGGGATAAATATTTTCATTTTTTCTGTGAAGTACGATATTATAAACAACATAAGAGCAGTTCCAAGGAACCGGTTCCTGGCGGTAATTTTGCGGAAGGTAAGGTGGATTGACCAGCTTCCGGTAAGGCCGAGCAGGAAAAATAACAGAGCACGTCCAATCTGCCTGATGTAATAGGTGATTGTCAGGATTGCTTCCTCGGAAGGAAGGGTTGTCATTGTGTTGGTTACCTGGGATACCAGGGGCTTCTCCAGAGCCTTTGTGGCAGTGCCGGTTTGGAAGGACAATGTTAATGTAACCAGCAGGATTATTGTAAAGATGGCCCACATTGTGGGTGGCAACCATTTGGGGGGATGACTTGGGACTTGGGGTTGGTTCATATTGTCTTCCTTATTATATATAGGTACATTTCGTAATGCTCAAATATGGAAATTACGAAAATATGTAAAATTTCTGATTATTAGTATATGATGTTATGTTCTATTATGTCAATAGATTTTACGGCAAATCAAATGGTGGTTTGACTGGTTTTTATTGGTAAATGTTACAAGGGTTGTTACTTAGTTTTTTAAAACTGGTATTTTTTATACGTTTATTGCTCTATCTTGGATACTATAGCATAGTTGGGAGAAAAATTCTAGGGGGGAGATTAAAATTGTTGGGGAAATGTAAGGAATGGTAATATTATAATCATCTTTGAGTTCGATATGTATTTTTTTGCTGTCGATTCTTTGAGACTGTTTCAAAGTTTGTGTAAACTCAAAAAAACGCAAACGCCAAACCATGCGCCCTGCCTATATAAATGGGGCTGTAAAATAAGTCCCTAATTAGGAATCGCCAGCTCCGGCTAATACCGGTTCTGGCGATTCTTTGTTTTTATACCTACTTTTTTAGACAATTCTTGTTTTCACTCATAAAAATGGGGTCACTTATTAAGCCTATGAGGCTAAACTTTTAGGCTTTAGGCAGCTAGTTCTTTTCGCTGCTTTTTGTTATGATATTTATAGATATTATAACCGTAAGAAATTAACGTTAGTTCGAGAATTGCATTTTTCTCACCTCTTCGAAATAATCTTTTGTAAGATTTGTCCCACTTTAATATACCGAAGGTTCCTTCTGCCTGTATACTTCGATTCATTCGCAAAAGTGCTCCTTGTATGGACTCAAGGTTCGAAATTACTTCCTGATGTATGGTAGTCAATTCCTCATTCATGCGAATGGTTCGGTTTCCCGATGCCTTAGGACAGCATTCGCTTTTATGTTGACAGCCCTCACAGGATTCGCATTCATAGAGTTCTTCTGTTCTCCCATATTGATTCCTATAAACAGGCCGCTTGCATTTGAAGCGGAACCTTCTTCCGTTTGGGCAGAGCAGATTTCCGAATTCATCTCTTTGAAAGTTTACAGCACGATATGGATTTTCATGATACTTTTTATCGTTTGTCTCTTTTTTGAACATGGTGAATTTCATATATTTCTCCATCCCATGCTCTTCGCAATAAAGATAATTATTGTAAGAACCATACCCTGCATCCGCAACAGGATATTTGGGATAATGCCCATATGTTTCATAAAACTTCTCCATCAGTGGAACAAAGCATTCCATGTCTGATGCGTATGGTTTTACATCCACTATTGCTATGTATTCATCGCAAACAGCCATCTGGAGGTTGTAGGCCGGAAGCAACTGATCATTTCCCATGTAATCTTTTTTTAACCGCATAAAAGTGGCATCGTGATCTGTTTTGGAATAACTGTTCCTTTCCTCTCCACAGATTTCTATATGATGCGCATAGGTTTTTAAGCGTTCAAGATATCCCTGTAATTCCTGATACTGCTTTTGATAAATGCTTTTTCGATGACCACAGCCGGAAACAAAAGTGGATTCATCCAGTCCGGTACCTTTCTTGTACAGTTCCAGGAGTTTAGAAACATAATCGATGGCATACTCTTCCCGCTTCTCAAGTTTCAGATTGAAATAGCCTAACACTTCCTGGTTCATAGCGTCGATCAGCATCGAAATCTTTTCAAAAACTTTGCTGCGATTCTTTGTACAGGATTTTTTCCATACCCAGGTATAGCGGTTCGCATTTGCCTCTATTTTCGTGCCATCGATGTAGGTATGTTCCAGATCCACGTGGTCTTGTTGAAAAATATAGGCATTCACGTCCAGAAAAATCTGTTCTATGGAATCAGTAAGCTCATTTCGAATGAAGTTGCCAAAGGTGGCAAAGGAAGGTGCCTTCATGCCATCAAGAAGATACAGGTATCGGATATCGTTTCTGCAGAGTTTTTCAATATCACGCAGAGAAGAAATCCCGTTTTCCATGAAAGCAAAGAGTATCACTTTGAGGAGTTTCTGTTGATCACATCTTGGGCGGCCTGTTTTGTATCCTTTCACTACAAAAAATTTTGATAGGTCGATGTGATCCATCACCTCACAGAAAGTGTATACCGGATCAGAGATATCAATTAATTTTTCAATTTCTAATGGTAATTTTAATTGACGTGGAGTATAATAATCATTGGTAAGGTTAGTTAGTCGCATAATTAATTATACCAAAAAATCGCTGAAGTCTCACGACCTCAGCGATTTTTTTGTTTGGGGAGTTTTTTTACAGCCCCGGTTTATGACATTTTGCGGGAAGCCGTTCTGACCAGGGCAGCAGTGCTTCCAGATTTGATGTCTGTATATTTCCTTTTTCGTCCATATACCTGGGCATCTCTTCCAGCAGATACTTGAAATAGGAATACGGGTTCAAGTCGTTCAGCTTTGCTGTCTCAGATATACTGTAAACAATTGCACTGGCCTGTGCCCCTCTGATAGAATTTATGAGAACCCAGTTCTTTTTTCCTACGCAGAATGTGCGGATGCTGCGTTCTGAAGCCGAATTATCCATTGGTACTTCTCCATCTGCCAGGAATACTTTCAGGTATTTTTCCTGATTGACACTGTAACGCAGACCTTCAGTCGTTTTTCCCTTCAGCAGACAGCTGGTATCAGCAAGACGTTCCTTTACCCACTTGAAATATTCCTCAACCAATGGCTTGATTGAGACCTTCCTTTCTTTCAGACGTTCTGCGCAGGACATTTCTTTAAGCGTGTCCTCCAGCTTATAGATTGTTCCAATCCGGGCCAGTGCCTGATAGGCGGTTGACTGTTTGACTGCTTCCGGATTGCTTTTTCCCATTGCCTTTACGGCATCTGCATAATCCCTGCGCGCATGGACCCAGCAGTTCGCATTTATGACTCCGGCAAGTTCCCGGCCCACTTTATGATACTGCTCAAGACCATCCGTAACCAGTATTCCTTGAAAATCCTTATAGAATTCCAGGGGATGCCCACTGTTTCTAGTCTTCTGGTATTCATACAGGACAATCGGCCTGTCTGTGTACATCTCCCCGGAACGATGGACCCACATGTAGCTTTTGCTTCCGGCACTCCGGCCATCATGGATGGCTTCCACAGGGGTCTCATCAGCCTGGTTGACATGGTATTCCAAAAGCTTTGTACGCAGGTAATCATACAGAGGGGATAAATAACGTTCCGAACAGCGGATGACCCAGTTAGCCATTGTCTGGCGGGATATATTCACACCATTCCTCTGGAATTCCTGCTCGATCCGGTACAAAGGCAGCGAATTCACATATTTGGCATTCATGATAGCTGCACCTAAAGACGGCGTAAGGATACTGTTGCGCAAAAGATCCTTGGGACGGTCCCCACGAAGGAATTCATCCTGATGGCCGCCATCCGTACCCACATATACATGCACTTTATGGTTTTCAACTGTCCAACTGTCCATGACGCAGGCTCATAACGGAGACGCTTGTATTCCTCCGCCGGCATTTCACGCCAGTTCCCTTCACCGAATACCTCATTGAGCTGTTTTTCTGCAACATCATGGTCATGCATTTCTTCCGAGAAATCCTTAAGGTCAGCCTCCCGTTTGCCTTTCTGCTTTTTACTCCGCTCTTTCTGGGGCAGCACCTCTTCCAACTCCGGTTCTCCGGCATCTTCGGAATAATACTCAGCTTCATTGAAAAAAGAAAGCTGTCCGTCCAGTTCTGACATTTTTCCGTATGGCGCCCAAAACGCTCCTGGTTTGCCACTCTTATCTGCTCGATCAGGTTTTCCAGGTTCCCGTTCATCCTCTCCATTTGCTCCTGTATGGCAAGAACCATAAGCATCAGCTCCTGTTTGCTGCATTTATTCAGTTCATCAACCGTGTACTTCCTGCCCATAAATTTATGACTCCTTTATATCTCCCATTATACTACACCTGGGGGAAAAGGGCGAATCCTGACAAAAGGGCTGTCCGTCTTTCTGCCGATAGATAAAACTGATGGAAGCAGACAGGAAGCGTAGGAAATATAGAATTGTCAAAGTACAGAAGCTGTGGCCCGGAAGGGCTCCAAAGCGAAAGAACGGCAGCAAGGCTGCCTTCTTAGGTGTGGGAACAGGCTGATAGAAGCTGTATAAAACAGGTCATAAAACTTCTCTGTTTTGCACAATCTTTTTCAGTAAACTTTTGTTGGATGGACTTCCTTTATCTTAGGATCGAGCGGATTTAATCCCAGCATCAGGATACGGAACTGCTCCTGTGTAATGTCAGCCGCTTCCTGTGTTGTTCTCGGCCATGCAAGGGAGCCGTCCTTAAATCTTTTATATAACAGCAGGAAGCCGCTGCCCATCCAGAGCAGTCCCTTCATGCGGTCTGAACGTCTGCCGCAGAACAGGAAAAGAGTTCCCTTTTCAAAAGGATTCAGATCGTATTGGGAACCAATAATCTGTGCGAGTCCGTCAATTCCTTTACGCAGATCAACGAAGCCGCATGCCAATACCACACGCCGGATTCCACCGGCGTCCTCAAGCATGGGGCGCCTCCCGCAGGATTTTATCCAACAACCGATCTGAAACTTCGTTAGACAGTGCTATAGTTGCACTGGAAGTTTTAATAATTACTGCTGGCTGGAAAACAAAGGAGCCTTCCGGATTCAGTTGTGGCGTCATGGACAATTCGGCAAAAGTGACTGCTCTTTTCTCCGGCGCAGCAGGAAGGAAAACATTCCTGTCATTCATCTGGCTGTAAACTTCCCTGCGGACTTTCCTGAGCCAGTAGTAATAGGCATTTTTTGAACCCCATTTTCCTCCATCCATTGTTTGGCCGTCTGTGCTTCAGGGCGGCTTTGGCACTGTTTGATAATCAGTTTCCAGTGATTGAGGCGAACCTCATGAGTACATAAATCCAACTTTACATCCTCCTTGAAAAAACTTGTAGTTTTTTGTGTTTTTTCAAGTTTGCCATAGAATCCAGAAAATATCTAGGCGCATGGATTGACGTTTACGATTGAAGAGAAGTGTTCTCCCCATCATCATAAGCTTCCACAACCGTTTCCAGTAATTCCTCTGAGATTGCATTTTTATCATAGTCCGGTTTCCCGGCGTGCCAAGTTCTCTTTGTTTTACCCATCATCACCACTCCATCTTATTAAATCATTACAATCTATATATTCAGCCACAAAGAGAGGCCGATTCTCATCGGCTATCTCTTATAAAATATCATACTTTTTCAGAAGTTCAATCCGGCGTTTGCTAAGCTTCATACTTTCAGCTGCTAAATTACCACCATTTGCTTTGTTATGAACTAGGAATCTACCCCAACGCTTTATCCAGTAGATTGGGAGAAGTCAAGGCTTTTCTTGAAGTTCAGGATGGATTCTTGACATCCATGATTTACTTGGGAAAATAGTATATAATAGTGTCTTATACTTTGATTTCGTAGTATCATCACGGTGGCTCAATGCTGCACCAGTCATTTGAACAGCAGTTTTTTGTGCCTGGGTTGCATTACCAAAAACACCACAATCCAATATTTCGCTCAAAAGTTCATCTGGACAATTTGACTCTGTTAGCATATCCATTTGAAAAATCAAGATATTGATTACCAATGTAAATTAAATCTGAAAAAATTCATCTGCTTTCAGTTCTGACAAAATATGATGCAAATATGTCCAGTTACATTCTGCTCCATACTTCTCAGCATAAAGTAAAATATCTACGACCTGACATATTCCAAACCCACCAGTTGAAAGATGTTTAAATGCATGTAGAATCAAAAACAACATATGATCTGTATGTCCCATGGTCGTGACTTGAACACCATCAATTATCTCTTCATGACAACTCATAAAAACGTTTTGAAAACAGTCCTTCAGTTGCCTGAGCCACCTATATTCATGACCAATGGGATTTATATGAACTTCAATGCTTAATCCGGTCTGTCCGCTATAAAAAGTTATCTCCTGCACATCTTCTAGCAGTGCAGGTGTGACATTCTTATTTTCAGGGATATGCCCGTTTGCCACAAGAATCTTTTCTGCATGTTTATACTCCGACTTACGAATCAGTATGTCCTCATCACCAGAAGGACGGTGATCGCAATATTCACCATAAAGTTGGCGGTATATTATTCCATTCATTACAATTGGATGAATATCCGACTTAAGAAATTCCTTGTAAAGAACCAAAAACGCTTCTGTCCTTCATGTCTGTCCCGCAACGATAGACATTGTCTCAAATGTAAGTTGTTGATATATCGGCAAATCTGTAAAACTTTCGTCTTCAGACATTTTTTCAAAGACCAATGCAAGTACATTGTGTGCTCTCGCTAAAGATAAAACTGTATTCCATTCGTCCTGATGTAAAGAGCAACCCATAACTGTGATATGATGGATGCTGCTAGAAAGCAGTTCCAGGAAAATCTTTTCTGGTGTAATCAATTTTTCTGTCATGTATATCCCCCCTCTCTCTACTTTTCTACTGCTCACTTAATTTTAAATAGTATTGTATCTATCCGGTTCTGTTTAGTATGTTATAAACATTTTTCCATATTTACCGCCAAACTTAATAACCAAGGCAGATACAACATACGAAACAATAAATAATAACAGCCATATCAAAGTTGAACTCATTGCTGAAGTTGGTAATGTAGTCAGAGCAAAATAATCATTGATCCATTCATGCACAAGAAATATACCAAACATATTACCTGCTATCGTACTCACCATTTTCTCTGCTTTATTTGATACTTTCAAATTTAAAATAGTCAAAAATACACTTAAACTCCATACAATAATAATAGGAGCATCATATAAATATTCTGAATTCATTTTACCAAGTCTAACAAAACAAATTTGATATTGAAGATATATAGCTATAATAGAAAATACTATACACCATATTCCCACACGTTTTTCGGAAAGAAGTGTTCTTTTTCTATTGCCTTCCTTGAGCAAACGAACACAATATCCTAAAAAGAAATAAAACATCCATGTCCAAAGTCTCCATCTTTGAGGCACATTTGCTTGGATAAAATATCCACCATTATATATCTGATACAATGAAACAAAATGAATGAAAATGCAGATTAATCCAAGCGATATTGTTAATAAAACTATATTCTTTTTAATTCTATTAAAGCCAAATAAAAGTATTGTATAAATTACGACAAAGGTAAATAAAAACCATGTTGGCACAATATAATGTCCTATCAGAACCTTCGCTGTATTGCGCAAAGCTAAATATAATGAATCACCTTTTAATAACAATGAATAAAAAAAGCCAAAAGCAGACCATATAATTAGAATTCGTATTATATTGAAAATTTTTTTCTTATAATATATAAATCCGAAATCACTCTTTCCAAGAATTAAATATCCATTTATCATAAAAAAGACGGGCATACAAAATCTTGAACCATAATAGAGCACAGGATTATAAAGTACCCCTGTACTAAGGCACCTTTGTGTATGTAAAGCAATAACTCCAAGCATCGCTATGATTTTTGCCAAATCGAGTGATGCTATCCTCGCTTTTGTTTGGATCCCCTTCATGTGTGTTTGCTCCCCTCCTATAGATAATTGTTCACAATTCCCTTACTGCCTTTATTACTTGATATTTTTGCTGGAATCCCTAATAAAGTGACATTGTTCTCTAAACAATCCTTACAGACCACTGCATTAGCACCAATTGCAACACCATCCGCAATGTGTATATTTCCAAAAATCTTTGCCCCTGGTCCTATATATACATTATTTCCAATTGTAGGTGTTAAACTAACGTTTCCGGCAGCTGTGCCAATATTAACACCTACATGTATTCTACAATTTTCTCCAACTCTTACATTCCCATTAACAACTATAGTTCCCATATGGGCAATTGAAAGCCCCTTTCCAAAAACATTATTTGGAATAGAAAATCCACATTTTGTCCCAAGGGTAAATTTTCTCTGTTTCCAAAATAAAAACAGCAATCTATCTAAAGGCGTTTTTCCACAATTAGCATAATATTCACACCTTCTAAGTGCTATTTCAAATCTCCATATCAAATCATAGTATGATGGTTTTACCCCCCCCCCCCCATTTTAATTCTTCTTATCCGCCTCAAGATATTCCAATAAATCTTGTTTACTCAATATCATACGGTTTATCCTCCTCTGTTTTAAGCCTTTCTTTTTATCTTGTTAAGCATATTTAGAAACATCGCATCTCTGGTTTTAATAAAGTACAAGAAGCTAAAGCTTCCATAAACGATTGCACCTGTTAATACTTGAATAAATAATGTCACAACATTATATTCTAAAACTCTGCCAATCCAAAATACAATAATAAACATAATAAGTCCTGTAAACAGAAATATTACATTGTTTTTTATATATACCCACAAAGGCAACTCTTTTCGAACAGAAAATGCCTGAATTAAACATACTACTATTTCAGCTGCAATCGTGCCAAAAGTTGCCCCTATTGCCCCTAATGTTGGTATTAATAACCAATTTATTAAAAGATTAATAATTGCGCCAAAAAAAACAGAAACAAGATACTCGCAATCTTTTTCTGTAGGAATCAGATATTGTGTTCTAATTACATTTGCAAATGAAACGAACGGTACGGTAATAGCAAGTCCCATAATTATTGTTCCAGACAATGCAAAATCTCTTCCCCAAAAAACAGTAGCAAATACTGTTCCGATACCCGCCATACCAAAAGCGCATGCAAATGCTAAACACATTATGTATTTCATAGAAGACTGAATATATCTCGCAATTTGTTTTTTATTTCCATATAATACAGCATTTGACATTTTAGGCAACATCACCGTACCAAATGATACTACAATCGTTAGCGGAATATTAAGAATTTTTTCTGCGTTTTCATAATATCCCAATTGTGATTTGCTACTTAATGTCCCAATCATAATTTTGTCCATATATTTGTATAAACTAACTGCAATTGCTGGAATAAACAAAACAAGCAAAGGCTTTATATGTATTTTCATTTGTTTCCAGTTTGGTTTAACAACCTTAACATATTTCTTTAATGGGAGCCATAAAATCATCTGACTAACTAGCGTGCCTAAAGCCATAATCAAACAATATTTCCACAAATCAGATGCATCTTTTACATAGATAAATACCAAAATAACATTTATTATTTTAATTACTGTACTTCTTGTAACAGTGAGTTTAAATTTTTCAATACCAAAATAAAACCAACTAATATCAAATAAGCCACTTATCACAAATAGAGCTTGAATCATTGCAAACAGTTTATCTGTTGCAAAAAAAACAACATAGACAGTATAGGCAAGAGAAACTACAATCGAAATACCAATATGTAATATTATAATATTGGAAAATATTATATTTAAACTACTTTGATCATCTCTATTTTGCGCAACAATTCTATTACCGTAATTATTCAAACCAAGCATTGAAAAAAGCACAAAGTAAAAAGCAATTGAATATGTATATGAGTATATTCCCAACCCTTCCGCTCCAATTACCCTTGCAATATATGGAGATGTTATAAAGGGCAAAATAATTTTAAAAATTTCATATATCATTTGGTACATAAAATTTTTTTTAACACTTGTTTTATGCATAATACCTCCCACATTAGACTAATATGTCATCTTCTAATGATCAATGAATTTTCAGATTCTTAGTAATTCCCCAAGATAGTTGCAATGGTATTGCGCGATGTATCGACAAAGCGATATCGATGTTTGTTTAGTTGAAACTTTATAGCCTCAGAATTATTCAATAATCAACCATGAACATCATCCTATAAGTGATAGCTGAACATTCTTGTACAACAGTACCACAATTCCGGAATACTGAGTACCGACGTTCCGGACGTGGATACCGGCATTGATTGGCTTAATCGCTTTGCTCAGAATTTGCAGTAATGTCAAGCCCAGAGCCACTTTGCGGTGCATAGCAGGCTTGACATTGCTGCAAATTCTGAGATAATAGTGAAGCCCAATCAGGCATTTTACTGCGGTACTCTATGACCGGACTGCAGTCCATTCTGTTCCAGAATACTCAATAGCAACAAAATCAATCGTATGGCAATTTCATTATCCAAAGAAATGTATGTGAATGGCACATCTTCAGATATGGTAACTCGCCAATACTGAGATGATGGAAAATTTTAATGTGTTCTACACAACAACTCGGATGAATTACACTACCAAACGGAAACCGTACACTCCTTGAACGAAAACTTACCCACAATTAGCCATATATTGCTCTAAGTCATCAATATCTACAAAGATTTTTTTATATTCTTTTGAAGCTTCAATACATTTATCTCATTATCATTTGTTGACATTTGCATATCTCTTGAAAAGACATAGCAAATTGCAATCCAAAACGGCTTCCATACAATAAAATAAGTATTAAACAATAGCGGTAATACGCCAAGAATAGTAATAAACACTATAAATAGTCTATTTCTTCTTGATTTATATTTTCTTATGAACATAACAATACAAATAATAATTAAGGGTACACCAACAATCCCAAGTGAAGAAACAATATCAACAAATAAATTATGACAATATATTCCATATTTCGAATGAAATCCACCAAAGCCTATCCCTAATATTGGATGATTAAATATTTCAGAAAATGCATTTGCCCAAATATCATCGCGACCTGTTAATCCATTATTTTCACCACTAACCCAATTAATTAAAGCTCTAATTGCATATGAATCAATATTAAATTTAACTTGAATAAAATTAAGCAATGTACTCAAATTAGTAATCACAGCAATTCCGGCGATTCCAAATGCAGCAATTTTAAATTTCACATCAGTTTTTCTCTCAGTAAGTGATAAGTCTAAGGCAATAACTCCAATTACACAAATCAAAATTGTATTTCTGTTAGAAAAAAGTGCACCTACAATTGCCAATAGCTCTGGAACTAGAAAAACTAACCTGTGGTAATACCGCCTTTGAATATGAAACAACAGAAAACTTGGTAAAATGCAAAACAACCCATATGCCATATACCCTGAATAATAATTATATCCTTGAAACGCATCTGTAAAAGAGATTAAGAATAATGCCGTGTGAAATATAGCTGAATACAACAGGAATTTATCCAAGTCTTTTACTCTGGAAAATAAATGAACTGTAATAAAGCCAAACATAATAAACTCTCTAAAATATTGATATAACATCGAATTATTATTAAAGATAAAACTGATGGCAAATAAGATCATTACACACGATATTACATACATTGAACTTTTTTTAATATAGAATCCTTCTTTATATTTCAATAGCATTGCCAAAACCAATGTTATTAAAATATAAATCAATGTAATTCGTGAATTATTATTATAAAACCGGCTAAAAGAAGGGAAAAACACCATATATAGTGCAACTAATAATTCATTGTTAATTATTCTAGATAATCGCAATTTGCACATTATTAATATCCTCTCAATCTATAGCGTATACTCTCATACATTCTTATAAGAAGGTACTTATATAATTTCAAACTTTTTTTTTCGAATAGTATTCTAATAAAATCCTTAATTTTTCTACTCTTTAAATATGCAAAAGCAACACTTGAATAATTTTTGGCTATAATTTCTTTTTTATCATATTCTTTTTCTCTAATAAGATAATCAAAATCACTCAATAGTTTTTCTTTTATCATCTCCATCTTTTTCCCATTTGGTACATTAACCACACCATTATCACATAATTCATATAATGGCTCTTCTACCACACATATGCTACAGATTTCACCTGCCCTTAAAAGAAATTCGTAGTCTTGATGTCTAAAATACGATTCATCAAATCCACCTAACTTTTCGTAAGAAGTCCGTTTAATTAAGAACGAAGAAGTCTGCGGTGTAGTATGACCATAAAGCACCTCTTTACTATACTCTTCTTTTACTTCAAAAGAATGAATAAAATGATTTCTATGGTAAAAGCAAACGCAAAAATCACAGCCTGTTTTTTTTATTAATTCTACTTCTTTTGAAATTTTATCCGTATAGTAATAGTCATCATCATCAAGGAAAGAAATATAAGTACCATCACTACTTTCTACGCCTGTATTGCGTGCAGCGCTTCCATTTTTATTATGTTCATGCTGAATATATTTAAAATTATCTAAATTTTTATACTCTTCTGCAATGCATTCTGCCACTATGCGATATTCGTCACAGTTATTATCATCAACAACTATAACCTCTACTTTCTTATAAGATTGAGCAAATACTGAGTCAATTGCTCTCTTTAAAGATTTATTCGTTTTATATGTTGGTATAATCACACTAACTAATTCTTGCATAATCTCCACTTCCTAAAATCAAAGCTCTAAACGCATTTTTTAGTGAAATGTCTTTTTTATAGAATCTGTACTTCCTTATTCCAAAATCCAGAACAAGTAACATATACAGATACTTATGCATGCGCTTAAAACTTGCACCTTTTGCATACAACATTTCATCATTAAATCCCTTATACCAAGTTGATGGCCTTTTATCGCAAATCTTACACATAACCCCATTATCAGTATAAATTTTCATTCCCTTTTTTAAACAATCAGAAACGAAAATGTTTTCTTCTCCTAATATAAACTTGTTGGAGCCGGCTCCGAACCTTTCATCAAATCGAATACTCCCCACACTACTCACGCGCGCTGTAATTGATACAGAACAAACTCTAAATAAGGATATCTGGTTGACTGTTTTACCAAGTTTTTTATTGAGACTACCGTTTGCACGACGCACATTAAAAACAATAGCGTCTTTTTTTGGATCCTTATATGCTTCAGTTATTAATTGCTTATAATTGTCAGAAAATTCTATATCATCATCTGTAAAAACAATAACATCGTAATCTCTTTCAGCCAATGATAATGCTTTATTTCTACTTTTGCTTAATCCTCTTTCAGGTGAATCAACTAAAATAACATTCTTGCCCTCAAAAACAAATCGTTCAACAGACTCTTTATCACAATTACATTGATTAACCACAATACAGTCTGTATTTATATTCATGTCCTGTATGAGATTCAAAATATCATTATTATGCATAGTGGCTATTAAAACAACTATTCTTACATCATTTTGTTCCATCTTATATACACCTTAAAATCCTTTAATTAACATTTATCTTTCTTGAAACTCTGTAATTTCCTGATCAACAATTACTCCGGTTTTGATAATCAAAGAATTTTCTAATACGTCTCCATATTCGCCTGTAATGAACTGTTCAATGTATGGGGAAATAATCTTTGAATTATCCCATGTAAATGTTTTATAAAACAATGACGGTGTATGATCAACAACATAGTGAACTATACCATCAACAAAATAGATAGGGTTTTCAATTGTTGTAGGGATACTCGTTTCTATTCCACCATTTCGATCACAGCTAACATCTATTATCATTGCATTCTTTTTCATTCGCTGCAAGTCAGATTTATAAATTATATGATCTTTTCGCTTAACATCCCATAAAATACAATTAATTATGACATCATACTGTCCAATTTCTTTTCTAAGAAGTGTTTCAGTACGCCTGTCATACTGCATTACCTTAGCCCCCAGCATGTTTAGAATTTTGATTGCGCCTCTTGCAGTATTCCCTCTACCAATAACCGCAACATTAGTTTCATAAGGCATACGGCCATAACATTGAAAAGCATGCATTACCGCTGCTTCCCCTGCTAATTCGTTATTTCTCCAAAAGATATGTCTACCACATTCATACATCTTTTCCCAGGCATATGCTATAAGCTTTCTATTTAAAATTATATCCGTAATATCTCTATTCTGAGTAGCGTGTACCCAACCAAAAATACTCTGACCAGGTTTTAATTTTTCCAAATAGTCCGCATCCCCAACCTTTGGATCGCAAATCACATCTTTCTCCAAAACCTCCTGATGTGAACAAATATGACAGCCCAATGAGATATATTCCTCATCACTAATCCCCAAAACTTTTCCATATCCTTCTTCGTAGTATAAATATTCTGGATTACTAATTTGAGCAATATGCTCCGGTACAATTGCTCTTCGATATTCATTTTCCTTGTGGCTAATCGGAAATCCTATTGTTTTCAACATATCACTCTTCTCCTTTTAAAAACATCTTGTCATGTTCCGTTTTTATCAATTTTTTATCAAGATTTCTCTCATGCAAATTCACTGAATGACGACCTAATAAAATTAGGATAAGTTCATTAACTTACCAAAATATTTATCTGTCTCTTCAAGAAGATTTGAATCCATTCCGTTATCCGGAGAGAATGTCAATTCTCCAAAGTATATTTTTCCATCAACATTGTATAAATCAACTCTAACAAATGGCATCTCAGTAAATAAAGACAGTTTAGAAGCAATTTCAATCATTGCATCATAGTTCAATGGTTTCTCCATTGAAAATCCGTTAGCGTCATACAATGCTCTCTTATTATACTTGAGCATATTCCATTGTTTATCTACAAAGTAATACTTTGGTTCTCCACTTTCGCGGTCACAGCAAACCATCACACAATCAACGTAATTTCTAAAGCAAAAAAACTTGTAATCTACTAATTCATCATTTTTATCACAACAATAAGGTTCTGCAATAATCAAAGGTTCAACATCCTTGTATGCCCACTCTCTGCCGTGCCAAAAGTAATTCTTTTTCAGACCTCTATTGAGCTTTTTCTTAGCCTCAGCATAATTAAATTGACTTTTATCCTTGCAAATCACCACACTATGGCTATCATGATTACATTTCAATACAAACCTATCTGGTAACTTAGAAAAATCTATATCATCAAAGCTTTTCCAAGTTCCTATTGTCGGGATAATATATTCCTCTCCAATTAAATTAGCAATTATATCTTTGACAGCAAATTTGTCAACAAAATTGTTCAAAATACGCTCATGTTTATTAAGTTTAATCCACTGGATTTTTTCGTTAAAAGTCTTTGGGGCAGTAAGATTCAAATTTTTTTTCATCTTCATTCGAAACGCAAGTTTTAAATATGTATTGTCATTCAATGGACGTGTAACAACCTTGAATCCTTCTGTTAACACACTATTAATACTCATTCAGTCCCTTTCTCCTTTACACTCTTCTTAAAATAAATTCTTTTCCAAACCGCCAAAAAAGCATATCTTACAAAACAATAACAGCTAAATGGCAATGATAAATGTTCTACTTCACGATATAACTTCCAAACACCTTTAACTGCTTTAAATTTATTACTTGATAGCGATTGCTCTGCTCTTCTATACTGCGCAAGAATCTCATCCACTCCATAACATTCAAATCCTGCTTTCAGTATTTGAAGCCAAGTAGCAGCATCCTGTCTTCTACGAAGATCCGGCATAACTAATAACTGTTTATCTACTTTTTGAGTATCTACCATAATACCAACCGTCTGTAGAAGATTGTTTGTTAAAAATCCTACATAACTCACTTTAGGCAACATATGAACATATTTGTTTAATTTCTCACCGTTATCACTGATTACCTCATATGATGTACAAGTAAACCCACAATTATGTTTAATCATATATGCCACCTGTTTTTCTAACTTTTCAGGAAGCCATATATCATCTGCGTCAAGATATGCAATGAACCTACCTGTTGCACTCCACATTGCTCTCGTTCTTGCCTTAGCAGCACCACCATTTATATCTTGTCGCAACAACTTTATTCTCGATTCAATTTCCATCTCCTTTTTTACAATTGAGTATGTAGAATCTGTAGAGCAGTCATCCACTATTATCATTTCCCAATTTTGATAAGATTGATTTTGAACAGATCTTATCGTCTGTAGAATATACTTTTCACTATTCCAAGTTGGTGTAATAATTGATACTTTTTCCTCTGTCATACTACCCCATCCCCTTAATCTCGTTTGAAAATATCTCTTGTATAAACTTTTTCTATTACATCATCCAAACAGCTATCATAACGGTTTGCTATAATCGCATTACTGATTTCCTTGAACTTCGTCAGATCGTTCACAACAACACTACCAAAGAATGTATCGCCGTCTTGCAATGTCGGCTCATAGATTACAACCGTTGCTCCCTTTGCTTTAATACGTTTCATAACGCCCTGAATGGAACTTTGGCGGAAGTTATCGCTATTACTCTTCATGGTCAATCTGTAGACACCAACTACCGCAGGTTTTTCCTTGCTCTTGCTGTACTGGTTGTCTTCTTCATAGCCGTAGTACCCAGCCATTTTCAGAACACGATCCGCAATAAAATCTTTCCTGGTACTGTTGCTTTCTACGATTGCTTCAATCAAATTCTCCGGTACATCCACATAATTTGCGAGAAGTTGCTTGGTGTCCTTAGGCAAACAATATCCGCCATAACCAAAACTCGGATTATTATAGTGAGTGCCGATTCTCGGATCAAGACAAACTCCCTGAATGATCTGCTGAGTATCCAATCCTTTCATCTCTGCATATGTATCCAACTCATTGAAGTAAGAAACTCTAAGGGCAAGATATGTATTAGCAAACAGTTTAACAGCTTCCGCTTCAGTAAAGCCCATGAAGAGCGTATCAATATCTTCCTTGATTGCACCTTCCTGCAACAGTTCTGCAAAAGTATGAGCTGCTTCAACCAATCTTTCATCTTCCATATCAGTTCCAACAATAATCCGGGAAGGATATAAATTATCATAGAGTGCTTTCGACTCACGCAAGAATTCTGGACTAAAAATGATATTGTTGCTACCCATCTTCTTACGAACAGAAGCTGTATAGCCTACAGGAATTGTCGATTTGATAACCATAATAGCATTCGGATTGTATTCCATAACCAGTTTGATTACTGCTTCTACAGTAGATGTATCAAAGAAATTTTTCTGACTATCGTAATTTGTCGGTGCTGCAATAACAACAAAATCTGCTCCACTGTATGCAGCTTTCGCATCAAGCGTTGCAGTCAAATCCAATTCCTTTTCTGCTAAATACTTTTCGATGTACTCATCCTGAATCGGAGACTTTTTGTTGTTTATCAGATTTACCTTATCCTCAATGATATCAACCGCAGTTACATGATGATGTTGTGCCAGCAGCGTAGCAATCGAAAGCCCCACATAGCCAGTTCCCGCAACAGCGATATTCAATTTTCCCTCTTTAAATTTCATTGGTATCCACTCCTTATTTAATCTTCTACACTCTTACCAGAGCATTTATATTTCATCCAAACTCCGGTCAAAAACCGGTTTTGAAACTTTTTCTTCTTCAATCACGACAAACAGCGGGTAGATTTTCTCTATCCGCTGCGGCATACCTACCCTCCTTATGTCGGCCAAAAGTCCCGTATTTACGGGCTTTTTGTTCATTTTCCGGGTAAGAAAATATGAACTAAGAGACGAGCCTATCATTCTTTGCTATCTCTTGTTCCTATTATGCCACATCCAGATAATGCTATACCAGAAAAACAGACAATGATAAACCAACATATCTTCTTCCCTTCACTGCAATCTTGTAAGTTCGCGAAGGAATCTCAGCTTTATCCAATTCATTGTTCAAATACTTCTCATTGTTTTCTATTGTTCTTCTCCATTCCTTTTATAAATAATCATTTTGTACTTTATATAATAAAAACTCCAGGGTGATGAATTTAACATCATAAAGTCACCACCCAAGTGACTCTCCCTGAAGTACTATTCAACTTTATGTTCTTTCTTTCCTCATTTTTTCCATTTTTCTCCCCGCCGGTCAATATAAACAGCAGTTGTTTTTCAAGCCATCCTCTGTGCTATGCCTGCCCTCCTTTATCAGCTAAATTCCTTGTAAACGCAAGATTTTTACTCATTTTCTCAGGTGAGAAATATGAACTTCCCAGCCATCAAAAATTACTGTCTACCGGTTTGTTCCTAATTTTGCACAAGTTTATTATGATACATACGTAATTTATCTCAAACAATGGTGCCTGCAACAACAATTTTCAAATCTTTAAACTCTTACATAATCGTTGATCTTCAAATTCATAGATAGCTTTTCAACTACATACAGCCCTACATGATTCTTTTTATTATAGAAAAGCGTAGTTTTGCCCCCCTAAACAAATTTAATATCTCAGCCAACTTTCACCACCAAACTTCTAACCTCAGACCTATTCCCATCCGTATCCACCGTATACAATGTCACAGGATATTCCCCTTCTTCATTCAACTTTACCTGTCCTTCCAACTTCAAATTATTATAAAGCGTATTATAATCATCCTTATCATCACTCATTGTCTCTATCACTTCATTCCAATTTGGCGCCACTCCTTTTTTGGTTTCTATCATATCTGCATTCAACACCAATACCGGATTAGGGCCTACTGGTTCTCCCTCATTATCTCCTTCTCCCTGATTCTCGTCCTGCCCCTCTTCCTCTCCAGGACTGCCTTCCTCGTTACTTTCCGTCTCTGTTTCTGCCGTTCCTTCTGTTCCAGGCATGTCCCCAGTCTCAAAAGTTTCTTCCTCCACAGGTAAAATGTCTCCTCCCCCATAACTGCCAACTACCGTAAAAGCTCTTGAAGCCTTCCCCACATTATTAGCCCCATCTCGTGCCACATATGTCACTATCACTTCTTTCCCATTCGTCCCTGCCACCTTCTCCACCAGCAGGCTGTCACTCACGTCCCCATCCTTCTCATCCACCGCCGTGACCCCTTCCAACAGCAGTGCTTCATCCATCCCCTCCGCATATTCTATCTGCTTCTCTTCATCAAAGAATATTTCCGGTCCTTTCCTGTCTTTACCTATATACAGAACCAGACACACCACCAGCAGTACCACATCTATCGCACCAACCACAGCTACTATCTTTTTTGCTTCCATCTCCCGTCTCCTTTACCTACTTCCCTGCCTCTGTCACTTCTGTATCTTCTTCCAATTCTTCAACCTCAAGCTGCACCATATCCACGTCCAGCTGTATCATGTCATCCTCTTCATACAGACTCTCAGCTTCCTTTTCTGCTTCTCCAGCCATCAGTTTTCCATTCCCGTCTGCCTTTGCTGGAGCTTTACCTTCATGCCCTTTTGAACCAGCACCGCTTTCCTCCTGCTTCGCTCCTGTCTTCGCTGGTTTTAACCCCTTCTGCACTACCGCAGAATGCAGTCCGCCTTCCTCATTTCCGCCATAATACTTCCCATAATATTTCCCGTAATACTTCCCATAATAAGCGCCATAATACCCCTTGCCGCTCATATTCACCTTATTCAGTATCACTCCCAGGATCCGGCAGTCCACCTTCTCCAGCTGTTCTTTCACCTTCTGTGCAAATTTATAGCTGATAGCCCCACTCTCAATTACAACTACTGTTCCGTCACAATACTGTGCAGCAACTGCACCATCGATGACACTTCCCAACGGCGGTGTATCCACAATCACATAATCATACTCATTCCTTAGATACTCCAGCAGCAGCCGGAAAGCATCATTCCCCAACAGCTCACTGGGATTCGGCGGCACCGGCCCGGAGAAAATAACATAGAAATTCTCAATATTTGTCTTACACGTAACATCTGCAATCGAAGCCTGCCCACTCAAATAATGAGACAGCCCATATCTGGAAGCATTCGTCTTATATCTCCCCTTCAACACCGACTTCCTCAAGTCAGCATCCACAAGGACAACTCTCTTCCCGCCTTCCGCAACCGACAACGCCAACTGAAAAGAAACACTCGTCTTCCCTTCATTCGGTGTACAACTGGTAACAGAAATCACCTTCCTGTCCCTCCCGGAAAACTCCAGGTTCGTCCTTAACGTCTTATAACTTTCTTTCGTCCTAAAATCCAGTTTCTCTATCGCATTAAAATTTACTGTCTGCATCCTCTCTCCGCCATCTCCTTTATCTTCCAGTTTTCAATCACCTATATGATAACAGCAGAAAAGTTTCCCTCACGCTCCGCTTTTCTGCCTGTCCTTTTCTAACTTCTTTTCACTTTCTTCTTTTTCTTTTTCCCGTCAGCTTCCCCTTCATTCAAAGGAATTACCGCCAGCGTAGAAAGCTGCAGATATTTCTCCACATCCTCCGGTGTCTTTATCGTGTCATCCATCAGATAACGAACCAGCACAACAGCAATTATCAGAAACACTCCCAGCACACCGCCAATAAACGTATTCTTCAGCACGCTGGGGCTGGCCTTCTTCATCGGCATATTGGCAGTCTCCGCCACATTTACCGCCTGGATATCCATCACGTTCATAATATGTACAGATGCCGCTTCTCTCACCGCATTGGCCATCTGCATCGCCATCACTGGATCTTTATCCTTCACCGTAATCGCCAGAATACGAGTATCCGTAGGCGTCGTAACCGAAACCTTCTCCTTCATCTGCTCATATGTCAGATCCAGCCCCATCCCCTGCACTACTTCCTCTAAAACGAACCGGCTCTGAATCAATTCCGCATAGTCCTTCGTCAGCTGCGTCCCCAGCTGAATATCCGAATAAGTCACCGCACTGTTCTCCTGCTTATTTAGGATATAAATCTTCGTAGTAGACTCATAAGAAGGCGTCACCAACAGCTGTGTAAACAAAAAAGTTCCCAGCGCCACCATAATTCCCACGGAAACAATCAAAGCCAGGTTATGTATCAGCACCAGACAGATTTCCCACAAATCAATCTCAATCTCATCTGTCTGCCGTATCGTATTTTCTTCCATTCCCATTTTCTCCCGCATATTTCTCTTTTGTTCTCAGTTCCAATTATCATTAACTAAAAATATGAATAACTCCTATAAAACCCGATCCTCCAGAATAGCCGCCGCATTCTCCCGCATCAGCTTCCCAGCCATGGTCTCTCCATATTTCTTTTCCAAATATCCAGCACACTTCCTCAGTCTCGGCGCCCGGCTTCCATCACTATGTGCATCAGACCCCACAAAGTCCACCAATCCGGCCTTCAGCAGCTTCTTCACCACATTCTTCGCCGCAAATCCCTGGTCGCCGACAATGCTTGAGGCATTCACCTGAAAATAACACCCGGCATCTTCCTTCAGCCGCTCCGCCTTTTCCATATCCTTAATCACATTCACATACCGTTCCACATGGGCCACCACCGGCCAGTATCCAAAGGAAGCCACTCTGTCAACCGCATCCCTTATGTATGCATAATCCTCCCCCGGCAAAAACTCTATCAGCACATAATGGGAATCCGCCAGTGTCCGGATCTTCCCCTGTTCCAGCAGCTCTGCCAGGCCGTGGCGGTAAAATATTTCATTTCCCGGAAATAATTTGACAGGAATTTTAAGCTCGTCCGCTTTTTTCTGCAGGATTTCTATCCGTTTCACAATTCCCTCGGGTGTTACACACCTTCTGTCCGCCTTCTGGTGAGGGGTTGCTATTATGGTCGAAATCCCCTCGGATGCCGCTATTTCCAGCATTTTCACCGATTGTTCAATTGATTGGGAGCCGTCATCAACGCACGGAATAACGTGTGAGTGTATATCAATAAATCCATCCATATACGTTACTTTTTTTGTAATTTGCTTTTTCCCTTTCGTATTTTTTTCTTCTTGATTCAGGAAATTTACTAAGCTACGTTTAAAACTATTATATTATATACGTTTTAAACATGTGTTGTCAAATCCAATTTCATCAAATAATGCCATTATGGGTACTTTTTTTTACATTTTAGGCACCAATTTTACTTTTATTTCTGTATAATAGGAAATGGATATTTTTTACTGTTCCGGAAAAAGGAATGATTTGTAAGAAATAGCTGAAATTGGCCGAAAATAGCCGGATGGCGGAGTATCCGGCTGTTTGGGCAGCGATCGTCTAAAAGGTACCCCGTAACTATTTAACCTGTTATGAATTGTTCGAAAGGAGAACTGCAATGTCTAAGACCTATAATAGACTTGCTGCAGGGGAACGGCTACGTTTAAAACGTACCTTATTGGGGATGACTCAAGAAGAAATGGCAGAAAGAATTGACAGAGTACCAAAATATTATGCTGATATAGAGCGAGGCAGCTGCGGCATGTCGGTGGAAACATTAATGGCATTGTCTCATACGCTCAATATGCCCATGGATTATATCATTTTAGGCAGGGAATACGGTGAAAACTCAGAGAAAAAACACGAAGACGAGATAGTCGCCGTTTTGGATATCCTGGATAAATGTCCTGAAAAGCAAAGAGCTTCCATTCTCAAAATCATTAAAATTTTCATTAGCAGCTGCCGGAAATAGAAGCAGCTAAAATCTTCTGAAATTATTCTGTTTATTTCTGCTACTCTTTTGTAGTTACCCATTTCATCCGGTAAGTCATCATCGTAAGGGAGTCAAAAAGAGGCAGAGCACCCCCATCTGCATCTGCCCATCATCCTATCTGATTTTTCTCAAGCATATCTTAAAAAATACATCTAAAAAACGGTGCCGGGATACTGTCCCAACACCGTTTGTCTTACTGCATACTTTACAGTACACATTGTTATGATTCCGATTTTATACAACTATTTTATCAGCATGGCATCGCCAAATGAAAAAAAACGATACTTTTCCTTCACCGCCTCTTCATACGCCGCCAGCACATGCTCCCGGCCGGCCAGCGCCGACACCAGCATTACCAGTGTGGATTCCGGCAGATGGAAATTCGTAATCAGCGCATCCAGCACCTTGAACCGGTATCCCGGATAGATGAAAATCTCCGTATTATCACAGCATTCCTGTAAAAGGCCGTTTTCGTCGCAGGCGCTTTCCACAGTACGGCAGCTGGTGGTGCCCACGCATACCACTCTGTGTCCCGCCGCCTTGGCCCTGTTTATCTTATCCGCCGCTTCCCGGGTTACCTGATAGTATTCGGAATGCATATGATGCTCCTGCAGGTTTTCCACCTTTACCGGACGGAAGGTCCCCAGCCCTACATGAAGGGTCACATAGGCAATATCAATCCCCTTCTCCTCCAGCTCCTTCAAAAGCTCCTGTGTAAAATGAAGCCCTGCGGTGGGCGCTGCCGCCGATCCCTCGTACCTGGCATAAACGGTCTGGTAACGGTTCTTGTCCTGGAGCTTGTGGGTGATGTAGGGAGGCAGGGGCATTTCACCCAGCCTGTCCAGTACTTCTTCCCAGATTCCTTCATAATGGAACTGTATGAGCCTGTTCCCTTCCTCCACCACTTCCAGCACTTCCGCATGAAGCAGGCCGTCCCCAAATACAAGTTTAGTTCCCGGCCTGGCTTTTTTACCCGGCTTGACCAGCGTTTCCCAGATATCATTTTCCCTGCGTTTCAGGAGAAGGACCTCTATGGCTCCTCCGGTCTCCTCTCTCACACCCATAAGCCTGGCAGGTATTACCTTGGTGTTATTTAACACCAGGCAATCCCCCGGCTCAAGGAAACTTCCGATTTCCTTAAATACATGGTGAGAGACTTCGCCGGTCTCCTTATCCAGGACCATGAGCCTGGAGGACGAACGGTCCTCCAGGGGATCCTGGGCAATGAGCTCCGGCGGAAGTTCATAGTAAAAATCTGATGTTTTCAATTCTTCCATATTACTCTTCTTCCCCGGTTATTCCGCATTCAACAGGCCTTTGGATGTTAAAAGCTGGCTTTTTCCAGGAATGCTACATAGCCTCTCATGGTCTCATATACATCGGCCTTGCTGGTGGCTTCCCAGGGCGCATGCATGTTGAGCACGGCAACGCCGCAGTCAATGACATTCATGCCGTATAAAGCCATGATGTAAGCGATGGTTCCGCCGCCGCCCACATCTACCTTGCCAAGCTCTGCTGTCTGGAATACCACATCGGAGCTGTCCATAATGTCTCTGATATGCGCCACATATTCCGCATTGGCGTCATTGGAACCGGATTTTCCTCTGGAACCGGTAAACTTATTGAATACCATGCCATTTCCAAGGAAAGCGGAATTCTTCTTTTCAAAACAGGAAGCATATGCGGGATCGTAGCCTGCGCTCACATCGGAGGAAAGCATAGCGGAATTGGTCAGGCATCTTCTCAGGTTCAGTTCGCTGTATTCGCCCATCAGCTCCATCAGCTCTGCGGTCATGTTTTCAAAGAAACGGGACTGCATGCCAGTTGCGCCTACGCTGCCGATTTCTTCCTTATCCACGAGGATGCAGCATGCGGTGCGGTCCGTAATGGTGCCGCCCACCTCAAGCACTGCCCTTGCGGAGGTATAAGCGCAGACTCTGTCGTCCTGTCCGTAAGCGAGGATCATGCTTCTGTCAAGGCCGGCTTCTCTTGCTTTTCCAGCGGGAACGATTTCCAGCTCTGCGGAAAGGAAGTCTTCCTCTTCAAAATCATAAGTATCCTTTAAAATCTTGAGCACGCCTGCAGTTACGGCGTCCTTGTCCTTATCCTTCACCGGAATATTTCCGATAATCAGATCCATGGCCTCCCCTTCGATTACCTTGGAAGCCTTCTTATCCATCTGCTCTCCTGCCAGATGAATCAGCAGATCGGAGATGAAAAATACAGGATCGTCTTCATTGTCGCCTACATTCACCTCAACGGTGGTGCCGTCTTTTTTTACCACTACGCCGTGGAGGGCAAGCGGGATGGCAACCCACTGGTATTTCTTCACGCCGCCGTAGTAATGGGTATCCAAATAGGCAATGTTGCTGTCCTCATAAAGGGGATTCTGCTTTACGTCGATTCTGGGGGAATCAATATGTGCACCCAGGATATTCATGCCGTCCTTCATGGGCTTTTTGCCGATCTGGTACATTACCAGACATTTGTTCATGTTTACGGCGTAGATCTTGTCGCCGGGCTTGATTTCCCTGCCGCTTTCCATAAGCGTATTCAGTTCAACGTAGCCCTCCTTCTCAATCAGGTTGACAAGGGTATCCACGCACTCTCTCTCAGTTTTCCCCGCATCCAGGAAGTCCATATATTCTCTGGCAAAAGCATCTGCCTCTTTCAGCTGCTCTTCGGAATAACTGGTCCATACATTTTTCGTTTCCATCAGGCCTTACCTCCGGTTTCTTTTAGTTTTGAACCGAGCACCGGCTTGAGAAGTTCTTTGGCTCTGGAAACCTCGTCACTGTGGATGCGGAAAATACAGGCGGATTTTTCCCTGGGCTTTCTGAAAAAGAATAAGCCTCCTACCCCCTTGTCTTCCCATTCCACAAAATAGGAAATGCTGTTTTTCAAAAGTATTCTTTCTACCTTTTCCTTGGTTTCCATATCATAGACCTTGCAGAAATCCACTTCATGATTTACTGGTCCGATATCCATAATTCTCACCTCCCGTTCGGTGCTCCCCGTATTATTGTACTACTGTCTCAGCTCAATGCCAAGCCCCTGAAGGCCATTGAGAATTTTTTTCATTGCCGCGCTCACATCGGCATCCTCAAGTGTCCTGTCCTTCGCGCGGAAGGTCAGTGTGTAGGCAACTGATTTGAAGCCTGCCTTGATCTGGCTGCCTTCATAAATATCAAACAGGGCATAGCTTTCCAGAATCTTTCCGCCGCGCTGTGCGATAACCGCTTCAATCTGTCCCACAAGAATTTCTCTGGGCACTACCATGCTGATATCGCGGGTAACCGCCGGGTATTTTGCAATTCCTTCATACTTCCTGTCAAAAGTTGCGAAAGGAATGATTTCAGGCATATCCAGAACCGCCACATAAGCCTTTGTCCCGATGCCGTAGTTATCCAGTACCTCCGGATGTACTTCACCCAGATAGCCCAGAACCTTACCGCCGTAAATGATGTTGGCCTGACGTCCCGGGTGAAGGAAGTTTTTGCCGGCCTTAGGGTCGTATTCCTTCTTATCCTTCATGCCGATGCTTTCCAGGAATTCTTCAATGACGCCCTTCATGGTGTAGAAGTCTCCGTCCCCGTAGAAGCCCAGCGTAAACTGCATTCTCTCTTCAGGCAGCGTGGTTACCGGCACGCTTTCCGGCAGGTATACATTGCCCAGCTCATAGAGCTTGACGTCCTTGTTTCTTCTATTATAATTGGTTGCCAGCGAGGTGAGGATGCCGTTGAGGGAAATGGTTCTCATGACGGAGAAATCCTCTCCCAGCGGGTTGGCGATTGTTACCGCCTTGCGCAGCACATCATCCTGTTCCAGCAGCAGCTTGTCAAATACCTTGGGGCTTTCAAAGGAATAACACATTCCCTGGGAAAAACCGCAGTACTCGGCGATATCCCTTGCCTTTTCCTCAATGCGCAGCTTGAAGGAAAGCTTTCCTGTGGTGGCTTCCCCGCTGGGAAGTGTGGTGGGGATCTTGTCATAGCCGTGGAATCTCGCCACTTCCTCCGCCACATCGGCAAAGCCTTCGATATCCTGGCGGAAAGTAGGGATAATCAGTTCCTTTTTGTCTGCATCATAGTCAAATTCCAGCTGTTTGAAGTAATCCAGCATTTCCGCTTCCGGAATCTGTGTCCCCAGCAGCGCGTTGATGCGCTCCGGTTCAAAGGCGATGCGTACTCTTTCCTTCAGAGGCGCGCATACATCCACGATGCCGCCTACAACATCGCCGCAGCCCAGCTCCTGAATCAGCTGGCAGGCCCTGTTGATCGCTTCCACTGAGTTGTTAGGATCAAGTCCTTTTTCAAATTTGCCGGAAGCATCGGTGCGCAGGCCGATTCTCTTGGCGGATTTACGGATATTGGTTCCGTTGAAGCACGCGGCTTCGAACAGTACGGTTTTCACATCGTCCGTTATTTTGGAATTCTCGCCGCCCATAATACCGGCGATGCCCACTTCTTTTTCAGCGTCGCAGATCATCAGCACTTCGCTGTCCAGCTTTCTCACCTGGCCGTCCAGTGTCTGGAACTCATCACCGTCCTTTGCACGGCGTACAATGATCTGGCCGCCGGCTATGGTGCTTAAGTCATAGGCATGCATGGGCTGGCCATATTCCTCCATGACATAGTTGGTGATATCAACCAGGTTGTTGATGGGACGGATACCACTGGCAGCCAGCCTTCTCTGCATCCACTTGGGCGAAGGGGCGATTTTTATATTAGTACATACCCTTGCACAGTAGCGGGGGCACAGATCGGGATCCTTTACCTCTACTTTAATATAATCATTGACATTTTCCCCATTTTCATGCACATTAACCACCGGGGGGACGAAGGGCTTATGGAAGGTCACGGCCGCTTCCCTGGCAATTCCCAGAATACTGAAGCAGTCAATTCTGTTGTTTGTGATTTCATATTCAAATACGGTGTCCCTCAGACCCAGGGCATCGATTGCATCGGAACCTACTTCCACATCATCGCTGAAAATATAGATGCCGTTTTCAGGAGCCTCGGGATACATATCCCGGCTGGATCCCAGCTCTTCAATAGAGCACATCATACCGTTGGAGGGAACTCCCCTCAGCTTTCCTGCTTTAATGGAAATGCCCTCCTCAGGGAGCGGGCCGCCGTCGTGTCCGCCGGCCACCTTACCGCCGTCAAGAACCACCGGCACCTTGTCCCCTTCCTTCACATTGGGAGCGCCTGTAACGATCTGAATGGTCTCAGCGCCGATATTTACCTGGCAGACGATCAGCTTGTCCGCGTCAGGATGCTTTTCTATTTTTTCTATCTGGCCAACTACGATTTTTTCCAGATTCCTGTCAAGCCTTTCATAGCTTTCCACCTTGGTGCCGCTCATTGTCATCGCATCGCAGTATTCCTGGTCCGTGCATGACAGCTCCGGCACATATGCTTTAATCCATGATAACGTTGTATTCATATTGTATCCATGCCTTTCTTATTTCCTTCAGTCCGCATTCTGAGTATACACGGCTTTCCCATGAATGAAACAGCCGTAAAATTCCTCCTTTATAATAGGAAGAAACAAAATCAGTTATCCGCTTTTTCCATCAGAACTGCTTCAGGAAACGGACGTCATTCTCATAAAGCAGACGCATATCGTCAATTTCATACTTAAGAAGCGCAATACGCTCCAGGCCTACGCCGAATGCAAAACCGGAATATTCCTTGGGATCAATTCCGCTCATCTGCAATACGCGGGGATGCACCATACCGCAGCCGAGGATTTCAATCCAGCCGGAGCCTTTGCAGAAACGGCAGCCCTTGCCGCCGCACTTGAAGCAGGTCACATCCACTTCGGCGCTGGGCTCTGTGAACGGGAAATGATGGGGGCGGAATTTTACCTTCGTCTCCTCTCCGAACAGCTCCCTGGCAAACTCAGCCAGCGTTCCCTTCAGATCGGCAAACGTAATATTCTTATCAATAACAAGTCCTTCAATCTGATGGAAGGAAGGAGAATGGGTCGCGTCCACCTCATCGGAACGGAACACACGTCCCGGAGCGATCATGCGGATGGGCAGCTTCCCTTTTTCCATTTCACGCACCTGTACCGGAGAGGTCTGGGTACGCAGCACGATATCCTCTGAAATATAGAAGGTATCCTGCTCATCCCTGGTGGGATGGTTCCTGGGGATATTCAGGGCTTCGAAATTATAATAGTCGTTTTCCACTTCAGGGCCTTCCACTACCTCATAGCCCATTCCCACGAAGATTCGTTCCACCTCTTCCAGGGCAATGGTGTTGGGATGACGGTGGCCCACCTGGTTTTTCCTGGCCGGAAGGGTAACGTCAATGACCTCTTCCTTCATTTTGGCTTCCCTGATGGCGGATTCCATTTTCTTCTTCGTTTCTTCCAGCATGGCTTCGATTTCCGTTCTGGTATCGTTCACCATCTGTCCAATTTTCGGCCGCTCCTCGGCTGCCACGTTCTTCATACCCTTCAGAACCTCAGTAAGGGCGCCCTTTTTACCCAGAGCGTTTACCCTTACCTCGTTCAGCTTATCAAGGGTTCCGGCAGCTTCCACCTGCTTTCTGACCTCTTCCTTGATCTGTTCCAATCTGTCTTTCATAAAAACCTCCTGCTGCCGGCGCGTAAATCCTGACACCGGCATATTTTTTTCCATGTGAAAAATGTTGACAGCTTTTCAGCACGCTTCAGCCTGCGGTCCGGCCTCCGGCCGTCCTGCAGCCGCCGCGGCTCGCTGTGCCTGACAGCCTCCGGGAAAATTTGGACACAAAAAAATCCCCGGCAAAAATCCAGGGACGAAATAATTTCCGCGGTACCACCCACATTCCTGCTTCACATCCGGCGTTTAACGCCCTGTGCACCGCAGGCTCTCATTCCGGCGTAACGTGCCGCCACGTTCCCTCCTAAGCCTGAAGGCCTTCAAAAGGACAGCTCCGGCGTGAAATTCAAGCTGCATCTGAACCCAAGGAAGCTCCCAGCCGACGACTCCCTCTCTCTGTGGGAAAATACAACTCTTTGTGCGCCATCATCGCATTTTTGATTCATGAATATGTCTGTAACCTATTCTATTGCCTGTTTTCAGAAAAGTCAATATAATTTTTCTGTACTTTTGCATATATACATTTATTTTCCATCATGATATGATTTTAATGCCAAGTTTTTATTACATCTACATACTTCCGATACCGGAGCCGGCGCTGAAAGGAAACGATACGTGTGCCTTCCCGCCATCGGAAGAACCATAGCAGTCCGGAATACGGGCTGTTACGAACAGTCAAGAAAACCAATACTAAGGAGAACATCATGGGTGGATTTTTTGGAGTAGCATCAAAGGAAGACTGTGTCTTCGATCTTTTTTTCGGCACAGACTATCATTCCCATCTGGGAACAAGACGGGCCGGTATGGCCGTATACGACCGGGAACGCGGTTTTGATCGTTCCATCCACAATATCGAAAATGCCCCCTTCCGCACCAAATTTGACAAAGAAGTCACGGAAATGAAAGGGAATCTGGGAATCGGCAGTATATCAGACTATGAACCCCAGCCGCTGATCGTCCGTTCCCATCACGGTACGTATTCCATCGCAACCGTGGGCAAAATCAACAATACGGAAGAAATTCTGACGAAGCTTCTCTTTTCATCGCACATTCATTTTCTGGAAATGAGCGGCGGCACCATCAATGCCACCGAGCTTGTTGCAACTATCATCAACCAAAAGGAAAACATCATCGAAGGCCTCCAGTATGCCCAGGATCTCATCGACGGTTCCATGACCATCCTGCTTATGACCCCCAAGGGCATTTATGTCGCGCGTGACAAAATGGGCCGTACTCCCGTAGCCATCGGCAAGAAAGAAAATGCTTACTGCATCTCCTTTGAAAGCTTTGCATATCTCAATCTGGGCTACGTCAGCGAACGCGAACTGGGACCCGGAGAAATCGTGGTTGTCACCCCGGAAGGCATGCGCACCCTGGTAGCGCCGGGCAAGGATATGAAAATCTGTACCTTCCTCTGGGTTTACTATGGCTACCCTTCCTCCTCCTACGAAGGAATCAGCGTGGAAAAAATGCGCTATAACTGCGGCGCGTCCATGGCCAAAAGAGACGATGCGTCACCTGATATCGTAGCGGGCGTACCGGACTCCGGAACCGCGCATGCCATCGGTTATTCCAATACCTCCGGCATCCCCTTCTCCCGGCCCTTTATCAAATACACCCCTACCTGGCCCCGTTCCTTCATGCCCACCATTCAGAGCCAGAGGAATCTGATTGCCAAAATGAAGCTGATTCCCGTCCGCGATCTGATACAGGACCGCAGCATGCTTCTCATCGACGATTCCATCGTCCGCGGCACACAGCTGAGAGAAACAACGGAATTCCTGTACCAAAGCGGCGCAAAAGAGGTACACATCCGCCCCGCCTGCCCTCCTCTCCTCTATGCCTGCAAATACCTCAACTTCTCCCGATCCACCTCAGAAATGGATCTCATTACGAGAAGGGTCATCAAAGAAATGGAGGGCGACAATAAATACGTAAACCTGGACGCTTACTCCAATCCTGAGACCCCTGAATTCCAGGCCATGGTATCCCGCATCGGAGAGCAGCTCAACTTCACCTCCCTGCGTTACAACCGCCTGGACGATATGATCGACTCCGTGGGAATCGACCGCAGCAAATTATGCACCTACTGCTGGGACGGAAAAGAATAACGCTTCTCACCCAGGCCGCAAAATGCCAGAATCCGGCCGTCCCCCTCCCAAAGGAGGAAGGGACGGCCGGATTCTTTTATCCTGTCACGCCTCTGACCACCTCATCCAGCACCTGGAAATAATTCTCAAAGGTTTTTCTGCAGCACCCGGGATCCGCAATTGCAATCCCTTCGGCTCTCAGCCCAGGCAAGGAAAATCCCATAGCCATCCGATGATCATCATAGGTTTCCACAACTCCCGGCACAGGCCTGCCGGGCCATATTCTCAGGCTGTCCTCCCCCTGCTCACAGCGGATTCCCAGCCGCGCCAGCTCCGTGGAAATCGCTTCCATACGGTTGCTTTCCTGATACCGGATATGCCCGATGCCTGTTATGGTGACAGGCGCATCTGCAAACGGCGCTATAGCCGCAAGGGTTATGGCCTGGTCGGAGCAGGCATGCATATCCGCTTCCACGCCCCGCAGCCTTCCGTTTTCCGGTCCCTGCAATGCGATTCCCTCTGCCGTCTCGTGCAGGCTGCAGCCCATCCGTTCCAGAATCCGCAGGAACTGCACATCTCCCTGCAGCGAGCCAAAATGTACGCCGGGCACCAGCACCTCGATCCCCAGGATTGCCGCCATCCCGTAAAAATAGCAGGCCGCCGAGACATCAGGCTCTATTGCATACTCCTGATGCCGATAGCTCTGCCCTGCTTCCATATGGAAACAATCCCCGCCTCTTTTCTCCGCTTTTACCCCGAACTGCTCCATCATCCGAAGCGTCATATCTATGTAGGCCATACCATGGGTTCCTTCCACACGGATATCCAGGCTCCGTTCTGCGCAACAGGCCGCAATCAGCAGCGCGCTCAAAAACTGGCTGCTGTGCTCAATATTGACCGCAATATCCTGCCGCCCGTTGTTTCCCGGATACAGGGTGAACGGGAAATGACCCTCCTGCCCCTGATATTCCACACGGGTCCCCAGCTCCTGAAGCGACTGGATCAGCGGAAGCATGGGACGCCGCTTCATCTGCTCCGAAGAATCCAAATGCCAGGCTCCCTTCTTCAGCCCAAGCAAGGCTGTGAGGAAACGCGCCGCCGTTCCCGCGCTTCCCACATAAAGGAAGGCTTCCCGCACCGGCAGCCTCCCTCCCAGACCTTCCACCCGCACCTCAGCCCTTTTTTCATCCGCCTCTATTTCAAACCCCAAATCCGCGATGCACTGCTGCAGATACCGGGAATCATCGCTGAACAGAGCGCCCGTAAGCGTACATGGCCCATCGGCCAGCATTGCCAGCAGCAGCGCCCGGTTAGTGATGCTCTTTGAACCCGGCACCCTGACGGACACCGTGCCCCTGCCGTCCATTTTCCCATAGACATACGGTACATGATAGATATTTTTATCCATGACTGCTTCCCTCCATATATGTTAACGGTTCAGACGGGCCTGAACCGTTACAGCATCCGGCCAATAAAAACGCCGCGCGTGTGGCCGGATGCGCAGACAAATCATTTCTTGAATTTCACACAATAACATGTTACGATACTATCTGTTATGAGTCAAATGCAATCTAAAATAAAATTAATGTTAAAGAGGTTAAACAGATGATAAAAGAGCTTTTTTCTGAAAATAAGCAGCTTCTTTCCTTTGAGGTTTTTCCGCCCAAAAAGGAAGAGGAATTTGCCAATGCGTTTCTGGTGCTGGATTCCCTTGCCGGGCTGCAGCCTGACTTTATCAGCGTTACCTACGGGGCCGGCGGCAGCAAGTCGAAGAAAACCGTGGAAATCGCTTCCTATATCCAGAATAACCTGAAAATCAATGCCCTGGCGCATATGACCTGTGTGGGCTCCGGGAAAGAAGACATTGACGCGGTAACAGCACAGCTGAAGGAAGCCAATGTGAACCATGTCCTGGCCCTGCGCGGCGACAGGCCGTCCTATATGAGCGATGAACAGTTTAACAGCCGGCATTTTCCCCATGCTTCGGATCTGACAGGTTATCTGAACAGCTCCACAGATTTCCACATTGCAGGCGCCTGTTACCCGGAAAAGCATTATGAAGCAAAGGATCTTGACAGCGATCTTCTCCATTTGAAGAAAAAATGTGACGCGGGGGCTGAATTTCTGATTACACAGCTCTTTTTCGACAACCAGGTGTATTATGAATTTCTGGACAAAGCGCGCAGTACGGGCATAAGCCTCCCCATCTGCGCCGGCATCATGCCCATCACCTCGGCCAAACAATTGGGGACCACGGTTTCCCTTTCCGGCTCCTCCGTCCCCAAGAAGCTGGCGGATCTCATCGCCACCTACGGAGACGATCCGGCGGAAATGAGGAAAGCCGGCATCGATTACGCAACAGAACAGATTCTTGATCTGAAGGCCCATCATGTGGACGGCATCCATATTTATACTATGAACAAGCCGAAGGTTGCCCGGGAGATCGTTTCCGCAATCAAATAAGCCCGCTTCCGCAGGCAATGGGGCACCAACCTGAAATGCCATGAACGGGAGTAAAGTCCGCAGGTATATAGTCTGCGCTCTGTTTCGGCTGGCGCCAAGCATGTATGCCAGCTATGTCCCTGAGGACCTTATCTTCCGGTTTTCTGCTGTATTTTCGCTATTTTTAAAAATTCCTCCAACGTCAAATCATTTTTTGTAATAAACTGCGCAGCATCCCTGCCCACATACCTGAAGTGCCAGGACTCATATTCGATTCCTGTAATCTTCTCTTTTCCTTTTGGGTATCGGAGGATAAAACCATAACGGGAGCAGTTTTGGGCAAGCCACTGTGCCTCCTTTGTTCTCCCCTGGCGCTCATCCAGCATTTGATGGTTTTTCCCTACAATGTCTACCGCCAGTCCGGTATGATGCTCGCTGTAGTTCACAATCGCAACCTGTTCATGGGTCTTGTAGTAAGCTTCTCTGTACGTCATTCCCTGCTCCATCAGTTCCTCAACCGAGCTGTTGAACAGATCTGCCTGCCGCTCATAGCTGCGGTAGGCAGAACATACCAACAGCTCCAATCCCTCGGCCTCTGCATCAGATAACATTTCCCCCAAATCTTCTGCAATGCGGTAATCGACCTGATGTCCGTCCTCCAGTACATCCAGCTGAAACTTATAGGATGCCGGAAGAGGATTCCAGTCATTTACCAGGATATAATTCCAGTCCTCCGTATTTACCTGAAACGGGATTTTTCCCACGCCTTCTGTCCATACGGAAAGCTCTTCTTTTATCTTTCTGCCGATTTCGGATATTTTATTGTCTTTTTCGGCAGCCTCCGCCGTACACAAAGCATTCGCACGACGCAGCAGCCCCTGATATTCCGCCTTCAGGCAGGTATATTTATAAACCATTCCGGTCAGGCCAAATAAAGGTAACAAAATCGCAAGCGCAGTCATTCCCAATATCAGATGTTTATAGAAAAGTACGCTTCCCCAATACCTGTTTTTCCTTTTCCGCCTTCCTCTCCCCGATACGGCAGGCTTATCCGGAAGCCTGCCAAAGTCCCCGCCTGCTGTCTTCGCACAAAACTCCCTGTTCACAGTGGAAAAATCCATGGTTTTTCCCTCCTGCTATTCTTCCCTGACTTCTTCCAGGCCTCCAATGTCGATCATTCCCTTTACATGCGCGCCATTATACATGGAAATACATTCCGAGGATACATTTCCTTTCACCCTGGCAGACTCCCTCAGCTCAATGCTCTCCTGCACCATCATGTTTCCTTCACTGTGCCCGTTAAACATCAGCCGCCCTGAGGTAATGTCCCCCTTGATCCAGGAATTGTTATCCACCACCATTTCATCAGTCACCTGAATATTGCCGGTTACGTTTCCCGATTGGACCCGCATGCTGTCGGCATAAACATCACCGATCACCTTCCCTGCCAGCAGCAGCGCTCCCTCGCACCTTACATCCCCGGAAATCTGCCCCAGGATTCGCAGGTTTGACTTTGTCCTGACGCTTCCGTCAATTACCATATCTTCCGTAATAACAGACTCATTTTTTAATGCGGGTGTCATGTTGTCTGCTGCCGCCGTATCCGCACCGGCCGGGACAGGCGTCGTGGATCCGGCGGCGTTTACTCCCTTTGCTCTTCCGCCTGCTGATTCTTCCGCCATTTTTTCTCCTGCCGTATTCTCTCTTTTTATCTCACCCACAGCATTTTTATCGGGATACAAGCTCCCTTTTACGATTTCTGCATCTGTGCCTATATCCGGATTCTCCCTCCCCTCCGGTTTCCTTGAACTTTCTCCTGAATTTTTTGCCTTCTGTCCGTCCCCTGAGAAATCGAAACTCAGAATCTCATTCACTGCCTTTTTAAAATTGCTTTCTTTCATTGTGATACTCCATTACCTTTCCATCTAAGATATGGTTGAATTATAGCAGATATTTTCCAAGATTAGCACAATTTTACAAAAAGCGACATTGGGGCGACTATTTTCAATAAATTTTTATGATATACTTGCAATACGAAAGGACAAAGGACAATATTTATTTTAAAGGGGATACGTGACATGTATAAAATTCTTTTCGTGGATGATGATATTGCGCTCCGGAATGTAGTGTCTGAATATTTCAACGAACGTCAATATGACATTATCTGTACGGCATCAGCAGCTAAAACCATAGACTATCTGAAAAGTACCAGCATAGACTGTGTAATCCTTGACGTTGATCTGCCGGATAGCAACGGGTTCGAGCTGTGCACCTCCATCCGTCAGTTTTCTTCCGTACCGATCATATTTTTATCCTGTTATACGGAAAATGATGACAGAATCAAAGGCTTTCTTTCCGGAGGGGACGATTACGTCTCCAAGCCCTTTTCACTGAAGGAGCTGGAGCTGCGCATCAATGTACGAATCCGGCGCCGTTATGAAAATCAGCCGCCGGAGCTGCTCAAATTCGGGGAACTAACTATTGATACCGGCAGGCTCATGGTCATTTATCATGGAATGGAATATGCCTTTCCCCGTCTGGAATTCGATATTCTCACCTTTTTTGCACGCCATCCGAACCAGCTTTTTACCTATGAGCAGCTTTATGATAATATATGGAAGCAGCCCATCAATGAAAGCCGCCATAACCTTCAGGCCCGCATTGGCAAGGTCAGGAAAAAGCTGTGTGACATCTGCCCGGAAAAGGAGTATATCCGTACAGTACGTCACAAAGGTTACCTGTTCGTTCCGTGACCGGAGCCGGCAGTGTATACGGCCGGCTCCGGTTGGCTCATTTTCTTCCCCGGCTGCGGAAAAAAGCATTCCCTGCAAATACCGCAGCCAGAATGATGCCTACAGAACAAAAGCCCATAAAAATCTGTCTTTTTCTTTCCATGCTGTCCTGTCCGAAGCTTTCGCCCGGCCTGATATCCTCCGGCAGTTCCGCCGGCCGGGGTGCTGTTCCTTTTTCCAATCCTTTTTCTGATCCCTGGTCTGTTACTTTCTCTGTTTCTTCGCCTGCCTCCATGTCTGTCTCTGACCCTGTTTTTCCAAAATCAGCTTCTTCGGTATATGTCCCGGATTTTTCAGCAGGAAACGCTTCCGTTCCTTCCGGCTCAGCTTCTTTTCCTTCTGTCTGTTCATTCTGTTCTTCCGTATAATCCAAAATAGCATTTTCCGGTTCCCCAACCTGCAAAACAGTCTCCTGTTCCTGTTCTGCCGACGAATACGCCGATTCCTCCCAGCCCTCTTCCTTTTTCTGTGCCGGGGCATCCGTCTGCACGTCTTCCGAAGCGCTGTTTTCTGCAGCGCTCACCACCTCCTGTTCCGGTTCCAGTTTGCCCGTACCTGTCAAAACAGGGGTGCCTCCTCCTCTGCCTCCCTGAATATCAGCAATAACTAGTGTGTTATCCTCCGATATCATCACAGTATCCGAATAATAAAGCCTGTCCTTCTTCTCAACACATACACAAAAATAGACCGGAGGCTGCCGTCCGTCTTCAAATGTCTCATCATAGTAGGCAATCCCGTTTTGAAGGCTGTAATTTCCCTGTTCCGACCGCTGCCATTCTTTCCCGTCTCCGGAACATATCACATAAAAGCTGTCATTTTCCTCTTCATAGTTATCAAGAACAAAATCAAGGCTCATGACAAAGAAATCTTCCGTATATGCCGTCAGCTCTCCTTTGATAATCACTGCACCATTTTTATTTTGGAAGACGAGCATGCATTCCGGCCGGCGCGCCGCATCCCGGTCCATTCCAAAATTTCCCTTCAGCAAGGTTCTTTTCCTCTCCTGAAGTGATGTATGTGTATCCTCCTCCGTCTCCCAGAAAACCGGCAGCTTCCCTTCACAGCGCTTTCCATTCTCGCACCAGACGCAAAAAAGCGCCTCAGGAAGCATTTCCTGTGTAAAAGCAGTTTCCGCAGGGACTATCCGATATGGAATTTCCTCACTGCTTTCTTCATAAGAATCCCATACAACAGGCTTATCCGGATATCTGCACTCTCCCTCGCAGGAATAGGAGGCAGGATAAGATGTGCTCTCATTCCAATCCGATGCGCTGAAATAAGCGCCATCCTCCTGCCAGACAGCATAGCCTTCTTCCGCCCTGAGACTTGCTCCCTGGATATCCGCATAGCCCCCCTTCCGGATATGTACAAGTCCCTCCTCCCCGCCTTTTCCAAATATCAAAGCATTTCCCAATATCTGCAGCTGGCCTTCCACATAGATGGTATATTCCCCTGTATCAATATAAATTGGCGCATACTCAGGAGATATGATATAATAAATGTCGTCTTTTCCCCCGGAAACTGTAATATCCGCAGTCAGGCGGATATGCCTTGTCTGCGGTCTTATGCTTCCGTTCATTATACTGCGCAGTTCCTTAAAATCAGCGATTTCAATCCAGTCGGCCTCTTCAGTCAAAATGGAATTATACGATACGGAGGACGCTTCCGCAGTTTTACTACAAAAAAGTAGTATACTAATGGCTGTATAGACAAAGAAGAACCCTTTCCAATTTTTCAAAATGTCTGCTCTCCTTCCTGCGAGGTGCCTATGAAACACACAAAACACACGAAAAAAAAACTTCAGGCAGGAAAAAAACTGCTGCTGTGCAGCTTTTTATTCCTGCTCGCTCTTACAGCCCTTCATCTTCTCTATATAACTGATAATAAATATAACAAAGATAGCTGCGACATTCAAGACGGCGTCCTGCTTATTGACACACAGGCCGTGTGCAGCGGTTCCCCTGTGTATCTGACTGAGGGCTGGGAAGTCTATCCTGACAGACTGCTCTCCCCGGAAGATTTTCCATCCTCCGTCGATGAAAAGAGCCATATCACAATACGCATCGGAGATTACCTGAATTTTGCCGGCTTTCATGAAGGGCATTCTCCTCATGGGCTTGCCACCTATCGGCTCAGGCTTGCTTCCCGGCAGGATACGGGCGGACTTGTAGTATATCTGCCGGAAGTTTTCTCGGCCTGCCGCGTATTCATCAACGGCAGAGAGACTGCTGTGCAAGGAAGCTTACAGCCCTATTCCCCCCTGGTGCGCGATCTTACCCTCTCGGTTCCTGACGCGCCTGAAATGGAAATCATCATCCAGACCGCCAATTACAGCCATTACTACAGCGGAATTACATATCCCCCGGTGCTGGGGACCGCTCAGACAATACACCTGCAGAGCGCTGTCCGAATGGGATTTTACGGTCTTCTTTGCTTTTTCTCCCTGTCCGCCGCCCTGCTGTCCGCCGCTGTCTGGCTGGGAAGCAGAAAGCAGTCCGGCCGGAAGGTTTATTACTGGCTCGGCATCCTGGCGCTGACATTTTCCCTGCATTGCGCTTATCCCTTTTTCCATACCGCGGGCCTTCCCTTTCCCCGCATACTGTATGGCCTGGAGGACGGCAGCTCAATGCTCATCATTCTGTGTACCGCAAAAATCGTATTCGTCCTGTCAAAGACCCGGAAAAAGAAAGCAGCCGCCTTCATAGAACTGACCGCTCTGGCAATGCTGCTTGTCAGTGTGCTTCTTCCGTTATTTCTGCTGTCCCCTTTTCCCTATTTCATTCCCTGGTACGGTCAGCTTATTTCCTGGTACAAGCTTAGCATATCCTTTCTGCTGCTTATTTTTTCATTATGGGGCTCCAGGGGAGAATATACGGTCTGGCTTGCCGCCGGAACTGCCGTATACAGTGCCGGGCTTCTTTCCTCCGTCCTTACACTTAACCGCTGGGAGCCTGCCTGCGCCGGCTGGCCCGATGAATATGGCACGTTTTTTCTGATTCTCTGCTTTTCAGGACTCATGTTGAGGATGCACTTCCAGATGGCGGCCCAAAACCGTCAGCTGACAGAGCATCTGCAGGATATGGTGGAAGAACGGACGAATGAAGTGACCCTGCTGCTTTCGGAGCGACAGAAAATCCTGTCAGAATTCCTTCATGACCTGAAATCCCCCATCGCCTGTATTTCCGCTTATCTTCAGCTGGTAAAGGAAAATGACATCCATGTGGACAAAAAGACACAGGAAAAAATTGATATGATTGAAAAAAAATATGAGGAGCTTTCCGTACAAATCCGTTCCATACAGGATTTTAACGCCGGGCTTCCCCATGCCGCCCGACGGGAGCAGTTTGATTTACGCAAGCTCATACAAAACTATTATTCAAGGAACAGGCAGGACGTGGAAGTCTTCGGCCCGCGGTTCCTTCTCTCCCTCCCTTCCTCCCCCTGCCGGATGCTGGGAAATCCTGATTCCATCATAAGAGCCATAGAAAACCTGATTTTCAATTCCATGGATTTTACGCCTGCAGACGGGACAATCACCCTTTCACTTTCCGCGGAGGATGACAGCTATCTGTTATCCGTCAGCGATACCGGCTGCGGCATCCCGGAGAATCTTCGTCCCCATATTTTTGATCGCTCCTTTACCACCAGAAAAGAAGACGGCGGCAACGGGCTGGGACTTTTCCTTGTAAAAACAATTGCGCAGGAGCACCGGGGAAGCGTCCGGGCAGAATCCCTTCCGGGAAAAGGCTGCAGGATTACGCTGCTGCTTCCGGCAATACTGTAAATATTTCCCTTACCCTGGCCGTACTTATTGTAAAATACAGCAGAGGCCGCGTTTTACCGCGGCCTCCAGTATTAGTCATCAAGACTGGTAACTGTTCAGTTTCCCCGCAGTTACCAATCTTCTTATTTATCATTTCATATGGCTTATTCAAGTACAAACTCAGCCTGCATATCGTAGCTGCTGTCCGGGGCGATCATCACCTGGAATTTTCCCGGTTCCGAACAGTACTCCATGTTTTTCCCATAAAACCGAAGCATTTCTTCGGTAATGGTAAATTTAACCCGCTTAGTCTCTCCTGCATCCAGCGCTACCTTCTGTACGCCCTTCAGCTCCTTCACCGGGCGGACCACGCTGCCCGCCACATCACGGAGATACAGCTGCACTGTTTCAATACCGGCCCTGCTGCCCGTATTGGTAATATCCGCCTGCACCGTAATCGTCTCACCCTTTTTCATGATATGGCTGCTTAAGGTCACAGGGCCATATTCCGCCTTATGATAGGAAAGGCCGTAACCATACGGGTACAGCGGTGTGTTTTCACAATCCGTATAGCGGGAGAAGAAACGGTTCGGGGTAATACCGTCGTAGGGACGTCCCGTGTTGAAGTGGTTATAGTACAGCGGCATCTGTCCCACACAGCGGGGCATGCTCATGGAGAGCCTGCCGCAGGGGCTTTCTTTTCCCAGCAGTACATCGGCTATTGCATGGCCTCCCTCAGTTCCCGGGAACCATACCTCCAGCAGCGCATCGGAGAGCTTACTCACCTCATCCAGTACCAGCGGACGGCCTCCGAAAAGGACTACTACCACCTTTGCCGCTTTTTCCCGCACTTTTTTCAGAAGCGTAAGCTGATCTCCCGGGAGGGTAAGGCTGGTCCGGCTTCCGCCTTCGCCGCCCTGCAGCACCGCTTCTCCCAGCGCAAGGACCGCCACATCCGCCTGTGCGGCAAGCTCTACGGCTTTTTCCATTTCCGCCTGCCGTTTTTCGTCACTCCAGCCTTCCATACCATACTGCTTCTGCATCGCAGGCAGATCATGGTAATCCTTTTCCAGTATGGTTTCGCAGCCTGGAGCGCTCATCACATTTTCAGCTCCCACAGCTTCTTCCAGGGCGGTCTTCAGGGTTACCACCGCGCTTTTGGTTCCGTGGATTGCCCAGAAGCCAAGGGCATCCTGGTTGTCCGCATAAGGACCGATCAAAGCGATTTTGGCGCAGGCTGCCAGAGGAAGCGTTTCTTCCCTGTTTTCCAGAAGTACCATGCTCTTCACGGCAGCTTCCTTTGCCAGCCTGCGGTTTTCCTTACTCAAGAACAGCCCGGCTTCCTTCGCTTCATCCGCTCCCCTGTAGGGGTCTTCGAACAGTCCCAGCTTGTTTTTCAGCTTCAGGATACGCATTACGGCTTTATCAAGCTGTTTTTCATCAATTCTGCCTTCCTGAATCAGTTCCCCCAGATAGTTGGCATAGCAGCCTGTACACATATCGATATCCACGCCCGCTTCCATGGCCAGACGCGCCGCTTCCTTCTGATCCTCCGCGGCGCCGTGGATTACCAGCTCGGCAATGGCAGCATAATCGGTGATGACAACACCATCGAAGCCCCACTCCTTCCGGAGCACATCGTCCATCAGCCACTTGTTTCCCGTGGAAGGGATGCCGTCCACCGTGTTGAAGGAGGTCATGATCATCTCACAGCCCGCATCCACACCGGCCTTATAGGAGGGCAGGTACTCCTGGCGCAGCCTGCGCTCGGACATATCCACCGTATTATAATCTCTTCCGCCTTCGGGAGCGCCGTAAGCTGCAAAATGCTTGATGCACGATGCCATGCCTTTCGGCTCCTTTGCCCCGTCACTCATTCCCTTCTGGAAGCCTTCCACCATGGCCTTTGCATAAAGGCTGTTCATATAAGGATCCTCTCCGGTGGATTCCAGGCACCTTCCCCATCTGGCATCCCGCACAAGATCCACCATGGGCGAAAAAGTAACGTGCGCCCCTGCCGCCACGCTTTCCTGGGAGGTCACTTCACACAGCCTTTCCAGGAGCTCCGGCTCAAAGGTACAGCCAAGCGCCAGCGGTATGGGAAATACCGTACGGAACCCATAGATGATGTCCGCCATGAACAAAAGAGGAATTTTGTGTCTGCTCCTCTCCAGATATGCCTTCTGTACTTCTTTGATTCTTTTTGCGCCCACCACATTCAGCGTGGAGCCCGCATTACGGATGATTTCTTCACTGAGGCCAAGATCCTCACGGATCCCCAGCTCCTGTCCCTCCGCATTCAGAACCTCTCCCGGCACCTGCACCAGCTGCCCGATTTTTTCTGTCAGGCTTAAGGAGCCCAACAATTCCTGAAGCTGCTTCTCCTGCATATTTCTTTCAATCCCCTTCTCTTTTTTATTTAGTTATTTATGTATTTCAGGCATTTCCGCGTAGTATACCCGGAAATGCCTGCTAATAGCTGACGAATGCCTGTGACAGCTATGACCACATCGTATCGTCTGAAATTTCTATTTTCTTATCACGCAGCATCAGATCATTGACCGCCTGGGCTGCTGCTTTTCCATGGAAAAGCACCTCATTGACCTGTTCGATGATGGGAAGCTGTACCTCGTATTTCTCAGCCAGCGTCATGGCCGCCTTGGCGGAATAAACACCCTCCACCACCATCTTTACTTCGTCCATGGCTTCCTCCATGGTATATCCCTTACCGATAAGTATACCGGCACGGCGGTTTCTGGAATGCATGCTGGCGCAGGTTACAATCAGGTCGCCAATGCCGGACAGTCCGCAGAAGGTTTCAAAATGGCCGCCCATCTTAATGCCGAGACGTGCAATTTCCGTAATTCCCCGGGTGATCAGGGCCGCTTTTGTATTGTCACCATAGCCTAAGCCATCCGCAATCCCTGCTGCCAGCGCCACCACATTTTTCAGGGCCGCGCCGATTTCGATGCCCAGCACGTCCGGGCTGGCATATACACGGAATACCTCATTCATAAAAATATTCTGGATGTACTCCGCTGTTTCCTTATGCTTTGCGCCTGCCACAATAACGGTGGGAAGGCCTTTTCCCACTTCCTCCGCATGGGAAGGGCCGGAAAGGACGGCGACCTCTGCCTGAGGGACCTCCTCTTCGATGATCTGGGAAAGCGTCATCAGCGTATTTTCTTCGATTCCCTTTGCAACATTCACGATGATCTGGCCGTCCTCTACAACATCCTTAAGCCGGGCGGCGGTGCTTCTTGTAAACGGGGAAGGCACAGCCAGCACCAGCAGATCCTTTCCTTCCACCGCTGCCTTTAAATCCGTGGTAAACCGGGTATCCTCCGAAAGGATAACCCCCGGAAGCTTGCTTTTCTGCTCCCTGTCCTTTTTCAGCATTTCGATTTCCGCATCCAGTGCAGACCATACGGTCACATGATGTCCGTTATTTGTAAGAAGCCAGGTAAGCGCTGTTCCCCAGCTGCCTGCTCCGATCATTCCTATTTCCGCCATGTTTACTTCCCTTCTGTCTGTTTTTCAGACCTTTGCCCGGAGCATGTTTGAAAATTCATTTCTGCCATCAGCACGCCCCGGCGCTTATTTCACCGGTACCCCTGCTTTTATATACGTTCTGCCCAGTATATGCGCAGAGCTGGCCGGACAGCTACACCGCTTCTTTATTTTTCTTAAACAGATAGGTTTTTCTTTCATTTCCATGAAGAAGCCGTTTAATATTTTCACGATGCTTCCAGTAAGCCATTATGGTCAGGAAAGCTCCGATTATGTAAAGCTCCGTCAGGGCCGCCTGCCCCATTCCGAAAACCCCCAGCTGTCCCAGGACCACCAGTTCAATCATGAAACCGGCATAAACCAGCAGCGATCCAAGGGATACATAGTGGGTCGTCAGGAAGGCGCCGAAGAAAAGCACCACGCCCATGGGGATAAAATAAGGATGAAAGGACAGAATCAGGCCGGCTGTGGCCGCAATCCCCTTACCTCCCTTAAAATGAAGATAAAAGGGAAAGTTATGGCCCAGAATCGCGCCCGCCCCGGCATAAAGCATATACAGATATTTCATGTCGGGATGGCCGGCTGCAAACAAAAGCCTCGCAAGCAATACCGCCAGTATACACTTGAGCACATCGCCGGCAAAAACGATCAGGCCGGCTTTGGTGCCCAGCACGCGGAGCGCATTGGTGGTTCCTGCGTTCCCGCTTCCGTAATTCCGGATATCAATGCCATGCATTTTGCCATAGATAAATGAAGTCTGGAACAGGCCGCATACATAGCCAATCAAAAGACAAACGATACGTATCATTTTACTTCGACTCCTTCCGTTCCCTGATGATAAACTTCAGGGGGGTGCCTCTGAATCCAAAGGCTTCCCTAATTTTATTTTCTATATAACGAGTATAGGAAAAGTGCATCAGTTCCTTATCGTTCACAAAAATAACAAACGTAGGCGGTTTCACCGCTGCCTGGGTAATATAATAGAGACGCAGTCTCTTGCCCTTGTCCGACGGGGGCTGCTGCATGGCCACCGCCTCTGCCATGATTTCATTCAGAACGCCTGTCGCCACGCGCATGGCATGGTTTTCAATCACCGCATCTATGGTTTCAAAAAGCTTGGGCAGACGCTGTCCTGTCTTTGCGGAGATAAAAAGCATTTCCGCATAAGGCATGTAAGAAAGCGTATTTTTAATCTTTTCCGAGAAACGGTAAATGGTCTTGTCATCCTTCTCAATGGCATCCCATTTGTTGACGGCTATGATCATTCCCTTGCCGCGTTCATGGGCTATCCCGGCGATTTTGGCATCCTGCTCGGTAACGCCCTCCTGGGCATCAATCACAAGAACCACCACATCGGCGCGCTCTACGGCGCTGACCGTACGGACAATCATGTAGCGTTCCAGCTCTTCCTTTATCTTATTTTTACGGCGCAGTCCTGCGGTATCAATAAAAATATATTCTTTTCCGTTATGGACCACCTCCGTATCAATCGCATCCCTCGTGGTTCCGGCGATATCGGAAACGATTACACGGTTCTCTCCGATCAGCCTGTTAATAATAGAAGATTTCCCCACATTGGGCTTTCCTACAATTGCGATTCTCGGCCGGTCGTCTTCCTCCTCAGCCTCCGTCTTTTCCTCAAAATGGCTGATTACCTCGTCCAGCAGATCCCCCAGTCCCATGCGGTTGGCGGCAGAAATCGGATGAGGATCCCCGATTCCCAGATTGTAAAATTCATACACGTCCGGCATGAACTTATCAAAATCATCCACCTTGTTAACCACCAGCACCACCGGCTTATGGGAGCGTCTGAGCATATCCGCCACCTTGGAGTCCGAATCCACAAGGCCCTGCTTCACATCCACCATAAAAAGGATCACGTCCGCGGTATCAATGGCAATCTGCGCCTGCTCCCGCATCTGTGATAAAATAACATCGCTGCTGTCCGGCTCGATACCGCCTGTATCAATCAGGGTAAAAGCCCGGTCCAGCCAGGTTACATCCGCATAAATACGATCTCTTGTAATACCCGGCGTATCCTTTACAATGGAAATCATCTCTCCCGCCAGCGCGTTAAAGAGGGTGGATTTACCCACATTCGGCCTTCCCACTACCGCAACGATTGATTTTCTGTTTGTATTGCTCATATATTTACCATCCATTCTGCCGCCTGTCGTCAGCGGCTTTTCACAGTTTCCTTATAAATGCGTCCACAAAATCATATCCGCTTGATTTTACAATATCTGTCTTCACTTGTAAAGCCCCAGCCAGGTCTTCCACCGTGATATCATCCAGCAGGACGCGCTCCCCGCTCCGCAAAATATTCTCGGGAAGATACAGGATTTCTCCCAAATCCCTGCCCTTCAGCTGGGCTATGATATCCTGTCCGGTGAGAAGCCCGGTCACGGTAATCCGTTCCCCGAAGAAATCGTTTCTTATGGGGAATACCTGTATTTTCACCTCCGGGAACCGCTCCATCAGCCGGTCCGCCATCCGGCGGATATAGGGATAGGCAATCTGGCCCGTTACGGAGGAATAGGTGCCCTTCAGTATTCTGTTTTCCAGGGCATGCGGCTCCTCCAGCCGGGCGAGCGCATCCTCAAACTCCTCCAGCATCAGCCTTATCATACCCACGCCGTTTTCCAGCTGCAGATATCCGTCATAGCTTTCCTCCCGGGGCAGCTCCTCCCCTGCCAGGATATACCACTCGTCACTGGCATGGACAAAATGAAGTCCATATTCGGGGTACAGCTTTTCCTGCCAGCGGTGAATCTGCTCCAGTACCCGCCTGGCATCCTCCCTCGTAAAAGGCTCCAGCGGCTCCAGGCCCTCCCGGAATCTGGACAGCCCCACCGGCACAACGGACACACTCTGCAGATGGGGGAGGTACTTTGTCAGATCCCGGATAGAACGTTCCAGCTCCTCTCCGTCATTAAAACCCTTGCAAAGCACTATCTGGCCGTTCATCTGTATGCCGGCCTCATAAAATCTGTCCACCTTTTTCAGTGACTCTCCCGCAAACCGGTTATGAAGCATCCGGCAGCGTAATTCCGGATTGGTCGTCTGGAAGGAAATATTGATAGGGGACAGATGATACTTGATAATCCTGTCCACATCCTTCTCCGACATGTTGGTGAGGGTCACATAATTTCCCTGCAGAAAAGAAAGCCGGGAATCATCGTCTTTAAAGTACAGCGTTTCCCGCATCCCCTTCGGCATCTGGTCAATAAAACAGAAAATACATTTATTGGTACAGGAGCGGTAATCATCCATCAGACCATTGTCAAAGGTCACTCCCAGATCTTCTTCATAATCCTTGTCTATTTCCAGCAGCCATTCTTCCCCGGAGGGCTTCGCAATCAGCACCTCCACATATTCCTCTTCAATCATATATTGGTAGTCAAAAATATCCTCCACCGTCTCTCCATTGATTTCCAGCAGCCTGTCTCCCGGCTCAATTCCCATTTCCTCAGCGATTCCGCCTTCTTCCACAGCCTGGATCAAATGGCCTTTTTCCTTCATGAATTCTTTCTCCTTTTCCTGCGGGCATCCGTTTTTCTTATTTCGGCACAACGTCAGTATCCTGCGGCCCTTTCATAACAGTCCGGTTGTCCAAACTGTCATGCCCTTTCCTTATTCTACTAGAATTTTCTTGACGTGTCACTAGCATAATGTTATAAAATAAGTAATGTTGCCAGATCTAAAAAAGAGAAAACGTCTGCCCAGGCAGACAGACAGGAGAACCATATGCCAAACGTACGAGAACTGGAAAACGCCCTTCCGGTAGCACCTCTTAAGGTGCTTGCCATGGAATCCGCCGAAACCATCGGAAGACGCGTCAACAATTATCTTGTTGAATTCCGGAAAAATATGAAAAATACAAGACACGACGATCCCGCTTTCCAGGGGTATATTGAAAACAGTTATCTTGTGGATGCTTCCAGCCCCCGCTTCGGAAGCGGGGAAGGAAAAGGAATCATCAGGGAATCCGTCCGCGGAAAGGATCTTTTCATCATTGTTGACGTATGTAACCATAGTCTGACCTATTCTATTAACGGTTATACGAACCACAAATCTCCCGATGATAATTACCAGGACCTGAAGCGCATGATAGCCTCTGCCGCAGGAAAGGCGCATCGAATCAATGTGGTTATGCCCTTCCTTTATGAAGGCCGCCAGCACAAGAGGACAAGCAGGGAATCCCTTGACTGTGCATATATGCTCACAGAGCTGGCAAATATGGGCGTGAATAATTTTATCACCTTTGATGCCCATGACCCAAGGGTGCAGAATGCAACCCCGCTCAACGGTTTTGACAATTTTACGCCGCCTTATCAGTTCATGCGGGCGCTGCTGGATACGGAGGATGATCTGATCATCGATCAGGATCATACTATCGTTATCAGCCCCGATGAAGGCGCCCTTGACCGCGCCGTATATTTCGGCAATGTACTCGGCGTCAATACCGGCATGTTCTACAAACGCCGCGATTATTCCACCATTGTAAACGGCAAGAACCCCATCGTCGCCCATGAATTCCTGGGAGACAGCGTTGACGGAAAGGACGTTATCATTATTGACGATATGATTTCCTCCGGAGAAAGCATGCTGGATACCTCCAGACAGCTGAAGGAAATGAATGCCAAGCGTGTTTTCATCTGCTGTACCTTCGGACTGTTCACCAATGGCCTTGAGGCCTTCGACAAGGCCTATGAAAACTGCTGGTTCGACCGGGTAATCACCACCAACCTCACCTATCAGCCGCCGGAGCTTTACACCAGGCCCTATTATACCGAGGCCGATATGAGCAAGTTCCTGGCATCCATCATTGATTTTATGAATCATGACATTTCCATGTCCCACGTTATGACTCCTACGGAAAAAATCAATGAAATCCTGGCCAGATACAATAACAGGGAAGAATACCATATCTGATCTGCCATATCGGGTGGCTTAAGGAAAAGATATAAGGAAAATTGCTGAAGGCACAACAGAAAAGAATCGCATAAGAAGCATTACAGAAGTGGTTTATAAAAAAATTCCCCGCAGGCCGCGGGGAATTTTTTACTGCTGTTCTTCCAAACAAGGGAAGGTAATTATCACCTTGAACAAATCTCCATCCAGATAAATGTCAAACTTTCCGTTCTGAAGCTCCGTCAGGTTCCTGGCGATGGACAGCCCCAGGCCGCTTCCCTCCGTGCTCCGGGAAACATCCCCGCGGATAAAACGTTCTGTCAGCTCATCCGCGCTGATATTCAGGGACTGTGCTGAAATATTTTTCATGGAAAAAGAGGCCAGCTTCTGTCCGTCGGTTTCTTTCACCGCCAGATCCAGATAAACTCTGGTTCCTTCCAGGGCGTATTTATATACGTTTCCGAACAGGTTTTCCACCACGCGCCAGATCCGCCTGCTGTCTGCCTCAATATAGACCGGTTTTTCCGGCATGTTTGCGATTAAATCCAGGCACTTTTCATTCATCTTTTCCGAAAATTCACCCACAGTCTGATTGATCAGCTCTACAAAGTTGAGTCTCTCCATCTGCAGTGAAATGTTGCCGGAGGATATTTTAGAAGCTTCCACCAGATCGTCCGTCAGCTGTTTCAGTCTCTGGGATTTGCTGTCCAGCACCTCAATGTAGCCCTTTATTTTTTCATCCTGGATATTCTCTCTTTTCAGGAGATTGACGAAATTGATAATGGAGGTAAGGGGGGTCTTAATATCATGTGACACATTGGTAATCAGGTCCGCCTTCAGCCTTTCATCCTTCATGCTGGTGGCCACAGCCTCCTGAATCCCGTCGCCGATGCTGTTGACCGCTTCCGCCAGCGCCCTGTTTTCCCCATGCATCTTGCTGTCATCTATTTTGAAGCCGAAATCTCCGCTTCCGATAGTCTGCGTGCCTTCCACAATTTTCTGCAGATCCTTTCTTTCCATATACAAAAGGACCGCCACAAAAATATCCACGATTCCCGCAAACAGTATTCCCACCGTGCCCAGAATCCCCATAAACAGGTTGAAGGCGGCAATGATAAGGAAGGGAATCAGGATTCTGCTCACAATATGGCTGTTGTCATACAGACGCAGGACAATGCGCTTTAACAGCCTGCCCAGCTGCCACAGCAAAGAATCCCTCCAGAAGGTATGCACCTTCAGACGGCGCACCAGCCCCAGATAGAAGGAGGTGCTGATCCAGTCCAGCAGGAAGGCTGCCGCAACGGCCGCCGCCGTAAGCATGAACGGACTGACGCCCTCCCCTGCGAGCGTATAGGAAAAAGCAATATCATAGGCCGCGCCGCACAGTACGCAGAAGCCTGCAGTCACGGAAGCTGCCAGGACAAGGAAAATCTCAGTGGGAAAATGATCTCCCTTTTTCAGGGCAACCACATAGCCGTCCTCGTTTTCCTCTTCTTTTCTTCCTTCATATACGGTAAGGACGCCCAAAAGCCAAAGGGACAGGATCATTGCCAGCGCGCCAAGGGCCACCGTCTGCCAGTAATAAGGCATAAAGCTGACAAAAGCCGCCCTGGCCTTCGCCAGGCTGTCATTTACTTCATAGGAAGTATCCACGCCGATCCAGACTCTGGAATTTTCTCCAAAGGCATATTCATAAGAACCCAGTATTTCCCGCATTTCCTCCGTGGTCATCTGGGTATTGGTCTTAATCTCCACCCGATCAGGATTATAATACAGATAACGTCCGTAGGCGCTGAATTCATCCGTTATCTGCTTCTCGCTTTTATTGGTATAGCTCTGGGACAGATTGGTAAAATAACGGATTTCTCCATCCACTACCATCTGATAGCAGTAACGGACATTCGTCTTGTCTTCTCCGTAAAACTTCTTAAAGCTGCTGTATTCCGTAAAATTGTGATAGAGCTGGTTGCAGGCCTCCACCAGATTATTCCGCAGCATCATATATTCTTCCATATCCGAGGCATAATCAGCCAGATCCATTCCCGATGCGGAATAATATCTGGGGACGAGAATATCCAGGGCCAATACATCTTCCGTGTTTACGGTCATTTCTCCCTTTTCCGAGGCTCTTTCCATATAGCTTTCCAGACTGTCCGGAAGCTCCATGATCATCCGCATGCTCAGAGAGTCCGTTCCCTTATCCGCAACCTGTGCGGAATATTTGATGGCCTGCCTGGTAAGCTCTGACTGCAGTGCATAGTCCCCCATGGTAAGATCACTGGGAATTTCCATCTCCGTCTCGCTTTTCCCCAGACCGAAATAAATGGCAAAATCACTTTCCGTTCCATAAACCGTTTCATAACTGAATCCGTAGTTTCCCCATTTAATCAGATCGTCCAGGTAATATTCTGCGGTCACTTCTTCTTCCGATACCATGCTCGTCCTGTTCACATATGCGGTGATATCGATCTGTTTCTTTCCATCATAGACGCCGTCCGTTTCCAGCTGGCTTTTGATGACGGACATTCTGGTGATATCCTGGGCATCCTTACGCAGGATATCATCAAAAACCTCCGAATCCTCAAACATTTCCTTCTGGGCAAAGGGAGAAATAAAGTAGCGGCTCTTTCCATTGGTGCCTTCCACCGTAATGAAGGAGTTGGAAATAATTGCGATTACACTTCCGATCGCCGCCGCCGTCAATACTCTTTTTGCAAACAGGAGCAACGTACGTTTTCCTCTTCCCATCACATTCTTTTTCTTCATATTTCTTCCTCCCGCCCTGCTGTACTTTTCCCGGCCTTTACTGCTTTTCGATTTTATAGCCCACTCCCCATACCACCTTCAGATAACGGGGCTCCTTGGGGTTGATTTCAATTTTTTCACGGATATGCCTGATATGGACGGCCACCGTGTTATCAGCGCCGATAGCCTCTTCCTCCCAGATGCTTTCATATATCTGATCAATGGAAAACACACGGCCCTGGTTCTTCACCAGAAGAAGGAGGATATTATATTCGATGGGGGTCAGCTTAACCGGCTCGTCATCCACCGTCACTTCCTTGGTTTCGTCATTGATCACAAGCCCTCCCGCACGGAAAATTGCATTGTTTTCCGCATTCAGGTTTCCCAGCTGGGTATACCTGCGCAGATGGGATTTCACTCTTGCCACCAGCTCCAGCGGATTGAAGGGCTTGGTCACATAATCATCGGCTCCGATATTCAGGCCCAGGATCTTATCCGCATCCTCGGATTTGGCAGAAAGGATAATAATCGGGATGCTGCTGTATTCCCTGATTTTCAGGGTGGCATGGATGCCGTCCAGCCTGGGCATCATCACATCCATGATAAGCAGGTGCACCTCATTGTTCTTCAGGGCACGGATGGCCTGTTCCCCGTCATATGCCTTTATAACATGGTAGCCCTCCTGAGCCAGGTAAATCTCTATCGCTTCCACAATTTCTCTATCATCGTCGCATACAAGAATATTCGTCATCTTCTGTCGCTCCTTCCGCAGACCGTGCTTTATCATTCCCTGCCGGACAGGCCTGCCTTTTTGCATCAGTATACCACAAACTGCGGCCGACTTGTAGCCTTTTCGGCATGTTACGGCGGCCCCGCCCATGCAATATATGGTAAGAGCCGCCGCGTGTGTGATGCAGATCTGTGATGTTTGTATTTTTATTTAAACATATAGTTATTAATATAGAAAAAGGAACATTATTAATATTTTCTTAAGGTTGGTGGGGAAGCGAATGGAGAGAGGCGGCCGTACGTACCGGGGCGGAAGTTTTCGGGGCT
>OBAB01000151.1_pt1 | contig 65894 bp, 64 predicted proteins | sample 1516501 | NCBI WGS metagenome assembly OBAB01 (sample SAMEA2579906, study PRJEB22360) | human gut metagenome
GTCTGCTTCGCTGCCGCTCGCATCCTGCTGGCCGCGGCCCCAACAGCTCCTCCCTGTTTCCGCCACTGGCGGCGGTCGTCGCCGTTGCTCCCAAAGGGAGAGGCTGAGAGTCGGTTTAATCCAGCTCCTTCAGCGCCTCGACCACACGCTGATATTCCTTCTCTACCGGAGGGAACAGCTCGGCGGCACCGTCAAGGCTGCCGCCGCGGAGGGCTTCCGTCAGAGCACTGGACGGGACGTACAGTGCATCGAAGCCGAGGTTCTGGCAGACGCCCTTCAGGGTGTGAGCGGCACGGAATGCTGTCGGGGCATCCTTCTCTTCCAGCGCCTTTTTCAGGTTCGGGAAGCTGTCGTCCTGTAGGAATTTCAGCGCGAAGCGGCGGACGAAGTCCGCGCTGGGCAGACGCTCCATCACGCCCTTGTAATCGCCGCCAATGGCTGCATATACTTGTTCCAACGTCATTTTTATACCTCATCCAAGAACAGTTTCGTCAAAGAGGATCCCTTTTTTCGGGGGGGGGGGGCATCGGCCTCAGCCTCCTCCGCGAGCCGGCCTTCTACGTCGCGCAGGCATTCCAGCAGCAGCGGATTGAAGGCACCGTGCTTTCCTGCGGTCAGCTCAGCGACCGCTTCCTCCTGCGAGAGGGCCTCGCGCTTGTCCCGCTTGCCGACCAGACCGTCATAGGCATCCGCCAGCGCTACCACCTGTGCCGCGATGGGGATGTCATCGCCCTTCCGGCCATCGGGATAGCCGCTGCCGTCCCAGCGCTCATGGTGCCAGCGGCAGATCTGGATCGCAAATTTCACCAGCGGCTCGTCCTGATACTGGGACAGATTTTCCAGCATCTGCGCACCCAGAATGGGGTGGGTGTGGAGGATGGCGGTTTGTTCCGGCGTCAGGTCGTGGGCGTTGAGGATGCGGTCGTCGATAGCAACTTTGCCGATGTCATGGAGGGCAGAGGCCGTCGTGATGAGGTAGCGGTCCATTCCGCTCAGGCCGTAGATGTCGGTCTTCTGGCACAGACGCTCCAGCAGGATGCTGGTGATGCGCTGCACCCGGGAGATGTGGTGGATGCTCTCGCTGTTGTGGATCTCCGTGACCTGGCCGAGGATGCCGATCATCATCTGGTCGTTCTTCTCCCGGTCATAGAACTGCTGGGACACCAGCGCACTGAGACGGCGCTGACGGGCGTAGAGCCGGGCGACATTGGAGACGCGGCGGTGGACGATGCGGGCATCGAAGGGGCGGCTGATGTAGTCTGAGGCACCCAGCTCGTAGGCGCGGCGGACGATCTGGGAGGAATCCTCGCTGGAGATCATCACGACGGGGATGTCCTCGAGCCAGCCCTGGGCGGACATCCGGGAGAGGACATCGAAGCCGTCCATGTCGGGCATCACGATGTCCAGCAGCACGATGGAAATATCCGAGCCCCAGGCGTTCAGAAGCTCGAGGCACCGGGGGCCGTCGGGGGCTTCCAGGATCTCGAAATCGTCGCAGAGGATCTCCGAGAGGATGTCACGGTTCATAGGGGAGTCGTCCACGATGAGCACCATCGGACGGTGGTCATTTTCAGAGCGGACGGCATCGGGGGCGATGTCCTCGGTGACGACAGTGTTCTTGCGGCGTTTTGCAAGGTACATCCGCTTGTCGGCGATGGGCAGGGCATCGCTGATGGGGATGCCGGCGGCCATCACGCCGCCGATGCTGGCCGAGACGTGCATCTTCTCGAACTCGGGCAGATGGGCCGCGAAGAGGCGCTTGTTGATGTCCTTGAGCTTGCGCACGAAAGCCTCAGCCGAGATGTCGGGCAGGATGAGCAGCAGCTCGTCGCCGCCGTACCGCACCAGCATATCGGTGGAGCGGATGCAGCGGTGGATGATGGATGTGATGAGCCGGAGCGCTGCGTCGCCGGCTGAGTGGCCGTAGGTGTCGTTGCAGAGCTTGAAGTCGTCGAGGTCTATCATGGCGACGCCGGCGTTGAGGTACTTGTGCTTTAATTCCTCTTCATAGAAACGACGGTTGTAGGCACCGGTGAGGGCGTCCCGGTAGATGAGCTCGTTGGAGCGGAGGGTGTTGCGGGCGCTGGCGTCCAGCGGCAGGATCATCTCCATCACATAGGGCTTGCCGTCCACCTCGACATAGCGGGCCGTGACCTGACAGAGGGAGCGGTCAAGCGTTTCCAGCTTGGAGCACTGGCATTTGCCTGCCATTGCCTCGCGCCCCACGCAGCTGGTGTAGGGATGGACATTCTTCCAGGGCGGGCAGCAGGGTTCTTCCGCCAGCATCTTCGGGTCGAGAAGACGGACGGAAGCATATATCCTGCGCAGACAGGCCATCTCCTGTTCGGCCTGCTGGCGTGTCAAATTTTGCTCGGTAAGTTCGGACATGATGTCGCTCCTATTATAACGAGGTATGGTGTGGAAGGAGGGCGAGAAACAGCAGTCCTTCTGCAGCGGATAATTATAATCATGTAATATACTACCACAATTATGGGAAATCCGTCAATGCATAGAGAAATATTTCCGAAATGGAATGACAGCCTGCCGGGATTCCCGGGAAAATAGAAATTTGGAGCAGACCGATAAAATTGTTGCATCTCTGCGCGAAACGGCTCGAAAAGTTTGTAACCGATTTGATAAAAATACGCACAGACACAATAAAATTGGACACTGGTTGCACAAATATGAAGAAATGTGCTGCTTAACAAAAAGATTTTGGGATACAACAGAATGTATTGTGGAACACTCACAAAATATGGTAAATAATCTTGTCTATTTGTTCTATTGCGAACGGTCGGACGGATGGTTATAATACAAACAGAGACCGCAAAACGTGTAACGAGTGCGCTTTGCGAGATGCTGTGATAAGCGTTAATGAAGGAGAACAAGATTATGAAAATGATTTCTCGTCGTGACTTCCTGAAAGCTTCCGCTGTTGTGGGTGCTGCCGGTGTTCTGACTGCCTGCGGCGGCTCTTCCGCTTCGACTGCTGCTTCCTCTACTGCAGCTTCTACCGCTGCTTCTTCTACCGCAGCTGCTGCTTCCGGCTCTGCGAACATCGGCGTCTGCATCTATCAGTTTGCTGATAACTTCATGACCCTGTACCGCACCGACCTGGAAGAGTACCTGAAGGACATGGGCTACGCCGTCACCATCGTCGATGGCAAGAACGACCAGAACACCCAGACCGAGCAGATCAACACCTTCCTGCAGCAGGGCGTGGACGTTCTGGTCATCAACCCCGTCCAGACCACTTCCGCTCAGACCATCGTTGATACCATCAAGCCCTCTGAGACTCCCATCGTCTTCATCAACCGTGAGCCCGACAAGAGCGTTCTGGACTCCTACGCAGACAAGTGCTGCTACGTTGGCGCCGACGCACGTCAGTCCGGTACTTATCAGGGCGAGCTGATCCTCGAGACCGAGACGCAGGGCGACATCAACGGCGACGGCAAGATCACCTACATCATGTGCAAGGGCGACCCCGAGAACATTGATGCTCAGTACCGCACCGAGTACTCCATCAAGGCTCTGACCGACGCCGGCAAGGAAGTCGAGTGCCTGTACGAGTACCTGGACAACTGGGACCAGACCACCGCACAGCAGGACGTCGCAAACGCTCTGGCACAGTACGGCGAGAAGATCGAAGTCGTCTTCTGCAACAACGACGCCATGGCACTGGGCGCTCTGCAGTCCCTGCAGCAGGCTGGCCGTACCGTCGGCAAGGACGTCTATCTGGTCGGTGTTGACGCACTGAGCGAGGCTGTCCAGAATGTCGTCGATGGCAACATGACCGGCACCGTTCTGAACGATGACGTGGGCCAGGCTACCGCCGCCGCAGCTGCTACCAAGCTGTACGTCGAGGGCAGCAAGGTCGAGCAGTACTATTGGGTCGACTACGTCAAGGTCACCAAGGAGAACGCTGCACAGTACATCAAGTAAGCAGCCAAAACCCTATCGTTGCAAGGTGCGCAGTGAACCAATAAGGCTTAATTAAAAGCTAAAAAGCGCGTGCGTGCGAGAAAATATCTCCGCGCACGCGCCTTGTTTTAAGAGCCCGCCGGCAAAAGACGCACTTTCCAAGACCCAAAGACAAGGAGGTTCTGAGGAATGTCAGAATACCGTCTGGTAATGAAAGGCGTGGTAAAGACCTTCCCCGGCGTGAAAGCGCTGGACCACGCGCAGTTGGAGCTCCGCCCCGGCAAGGTCATGGCCCTGATGGGCGAGAACGGTGCCGGTAAGTCCACCCTGATGAAATGTATGTTCGGCATTTACAAGATGGACGAGGGCGAGATCGAGTACGAAGGCGAAAAGGTCAGCATCCCCACCCCGCTGGATGCACTGGACCGCGGTATCGCGATGGTGCATCAGGAGCTGCAGCCTATCCCGGCCCGTACTGTGGCCGAGAACATCTGGCTGGGCCGCTACCCCACCAAGAAGGCTGGTCCCATCACCATGGTGGACCATGCCAAGATGTATAAAGATACCGATGAACTGCTGAAAAAGCTCAAGCTGGACATCAACCCCCACGCAAAGCTGGGTACACTGAGCATCGCACAGATGCAGATGGTGGAAATTGCAAAGGCTGTTTCCGCAAACTGCAAGGTGCTGATCCTGGATGAGCCGACTTCCTCACTGACGGCGAACGAAGTCGAGTCCCTGTTCCGCATCATGAACGAGCTGAAAGAGCAGGGCGTCGCTCTGGTCTACATCAGCCATAAGATGGACGAGATCAAGGTCATCGCCGACGAAGTCACCATCATGCGTGACGGCCATTATATCGGCAAGTGGGACGTCGCCAACATGACCAAAGAGCAGATCATCGCCAAGATGGTCGGCCGCGAGCTGTCCAACCTCTATCCCCCGCTGGAGAACCACCCCTCCGACGAGATCATGATGAAGGTGGAAGACTTCACCTCCATCCATCCGCGCTCTTTCCGCCACTGCAGCTTCGAGCTGAAGAAGGGCGAGATCCTGGGCGTGGCCGGCCTGGTGGGCGCACAGCGCACCGAGCTGATGGAAGGCGTTTTCGGCCTGCGCGCTCACACCGCCGGTAAGGTGTGGATCAAGGGTCAGGAAGTCGCCATCAAGCAGCCCCGCGACGCCATCCAGCACAGCGTGGCTCTGCTGACCGAGGACCGCCGCGCCACCGGCATCATGGGCGTGCTGAGCGTGGCCGATAACATCTCCATCGCCTCTCTGGACGCCCTGCGCAAGGGCCCCATCATGCTGGACGACAAGAAGATCCTTGATCTGGTGGCTACCAACAAAGAGAAGATGGCCATCAAGGTCCCCAGCCCCAAAACGGCGATCAAGAGCCTTTCCGGCGGCAACCAGCAGAAGGTGCTGATCGCCCGCTGGCTGGCCAACAACCCCGATGTCCTCATTCTGGACGAGCCCACCCGAGGCATCGACGTCGGCGCAAAATATGAGATCTACTGCATCATCGCCGATCTGGCCAAGCAGGGCAAGAGCATCATCATGATCTCCTCCGAAATGAGCGAGATCATCGGTATGTCCAACCGCGTCATGGTCATGTGCGATGGCCGCATCACCGGCTTCATCGACGGCAAGGATGCTACGCAGGAGAACATCATGGCTCTGGCGACCCAGTTCGAGACCGCGCCCGAAGCGGCGGCGGCCAATCAGTAAACAAGGAGGCTGTCTATCGTGGAAGCTACCAAGAAAGTAACGGGCAAGTCTGTAAAGAAGTGGCTGGGCAACAACGCCATCATCGTCCTGATGCTGGCCGTGTCCCTCATCGTCGGCATCATCCACCCCAACTTCTTCGCACTGGCCAATATCATCAACCTGTTCAAGAACGTCTCTATCCGCTACATCATCGCTCTGGGCATTTCCGGCTGTCTGATCACCACCGGTAACGACCTGTCCGCAGGCCGTCTGGCTGGTTTCGCTGCCTGCCTGGCCTGCATCTTTGCGCAGACCGAGGGCGCTGCCGGTAAGTTCTACCCCAATATGCCCACCCTGCCCACCCCCGTGGTCTTCATCCTCGTCATCGCCATCTGCGCCATCGTGGGCCTGTGCAACGGCCTCGTGGTCAGCTACCTGAAGGTCCAGCCCTTTATCGCTACCCTGGGTATGCAGCAGGTGGTCTACGGTATCTGCCTGGTCTACACCGGCGGTACCCCCATCGGCTCCCTGAACAAGGACTTCACCTCTCTGGCCTCCAACACCCTCTTCGGTGTTCCTGTGCTGATCATCATCGCCCTCTTCGTGGCCTGCTGCTTCTGGTTCCTGTACAACAAGACCCGTCACGGCAAGTACATGTACGCCATCGGCGGCAACGAGGCTGCTGCTGAGGTGGCCGGCGTCAACGTTTACGCCACCAAGATCCGCATCTACATCCTGGCCTCCTGCATGTTCGGTCTGGCCGGCTGCCTGCTGGCTGCAAAGTCCGGCGGCGCATCCGTCAACACTGCAATGGGCTATGAGCTGGACGCCATCGCAGCTTCTACCATCGGCGGCGTCTCCACCACCGGCGGTGTCGGCACTGTCCCCGGCGTCCTCGTCGGCGTGCTGGTCTTCGAGCTGATGAAGGTCGCTCTGCAGTTCATGAATGTCAACTCTTCTTACACTTACATCGTGCAGGGCCTTGTCATCATCGTGGCTGTTGCGATCGATATTCGCAAGTACCTCGCAAAGAAGTAATTTCCCCAAGAGAGCGCCTATCGGGCCGTCCACTCGTTGCAGTGGGCGGCCCACTTTGTTATAATAAGAGTAGCCCTCTCAGTCTGCTTCGCAGACAGCTCTCCCAGAGGGAGAGCCATTGGCAAGCCGGGAAACTTTGAGCGGACCGCTGAAGGTCTGATATGACGCAAAAGGGAGGGCCTTGCCACAGAGGGCAGATACTTCTGGACAACGCACCTTGTCAAGTTGCCGCTGTCCTAGACAGCGGAGCACTACATTTTCAAAAAACGAAAAACTTGCTCGTCCAGTACGAGTTGACCGGCCCGCCAGTGGCTCCCTCTTTGGGGGAGCTGGCAAAGCCGGAGGCTTTGACTGAGAGGGCTACAGGAGAAACACTATGACCGAAAAAGAACAAACCGCCCGCGAGGCGGAGCTGGCCCGGCGGGAAGCCGCTCTGGCAGCTCGTGAAGCTCAGCTGGAGCAGGAGCAGGCCAAGCTCGAAGCAGCCCGTGCAGAGGCTCCGAAGGGCCGCAAAACGTTCCTGAACAACAATGACCCCGATTTCGTCAACCCGAAAGAGAAGCTCTACGATAAATTCCCGCTGACGGTCCACCAGATGGACATCATCATCGGGGTGCTGTTCGCCCTCATCGTCCTGTTTCTGGTGCTGGGCTTCACCCATACCAGCTTTTTCGGGCTGTTCGGCGGCTGAGCCCCCCCGCAGCAGACAACAAAAAACCAGAGCCTCCGCACAAGGGCAGGAGGCTCTGGTTTTGTTTTTGGGGATGGTCCCGGGTTCAGAGCAGGTGCTTACAGCAGGACGTACTTCAGGATGAAGAGAACGGTCAGCACATACATGAGGGGGCTGATCTTCTTCTCCTTGGCCTTGCCGGTGACCACATTGACGATGGTCCAGGAGATGACGCCGATGGCGATGCCCTCAGAGATGCTGTAGGCAGTGGGCATCGCCAGGATGGTCAGGAAGGCGGGAATGCCCTCGCTGGGGTCGGAGAAGTCGATCTTGATGGCAGAACCCATCATGTAGAAGCCCACGATGATGAGGGCCGGAGCCGTTGCAAAGGAAGGGATGGTCAGAAACAGGGGGCTGAATACCACGGCCAGCAGGAAGAGGATACCGGTGGTCATGGAGGTCAGGCCGGTGCGGCCGCCCTCGGTGACGCCAGAAGCGCTCTCGACGAAGGTGGTGGTGGTGGAAGTACCCAGCACAGCGCCGGCGCAGGTGGCGATGGAGTCGGCCATCAGAGCACCCTTGATGCGGGGCAGCTTGCCCTCCTCGTCCAGCATATCGGCCTTGGAAGCAACACCGATGAGGGTGCCAAGGGTGTCGAACAGGTCAACGAAGAGGAAGGAGAACATGACAGCGAAGAAGTTCAGGATGCCCACGCCGGAGAAATCGGTCTTGAACACCTGACCAAAGGTCTTGCCCAGAGCGGAGAAGTCGAAGCTGACGAAGCTGGTGGGGATGACGGTGTACATACCGGCGTCGGGGTTCGGCACATAGATGCCGGTCAGCTCGCAGACGATGCCCAGCACCCAGGTGATGAGGATGCCGTAGAGGATGCCGCCCTTGACCTTCTTCACCAGCAGGATGGCGGTGATGGCCACGCCCAGCAGTGCGAGGATGGCGCCCACGCCCACAGAGGAGAAGGTCTCGCCCTTGAAGTGCTGGTAGGTGACGAGGGTGGAGTCGCTGTTGACGATGAGCTTTGCGTTCTGCAGGCCGACAAAGGCAACGAACAGGCCGATGCCCACGCTGACTGCGCTCTTGAGGGTCATGGGGATGGCGTTGAAGATGCCCTCACGGACGTTGGTCAGGCTCAGCACGATGAAGATGATGCCCTCGACAAAGACGGCCATCAGGGCCAGCTGCCAGCTGTAGCCCATCGTGAGGACGACGGTATAGGCAAAGTAGGCGTTCAGGCCCATGCCGGGAGCCAGCGCGAAGGGGTAGTTGGCTAGCAGAGCCATCAGGGCAGTGCCGACGAAGGATGCCAGAGAGGTGGCGATCAGGACGGCATTTGCATCCATGCCGGAAGCGGAAAGGATGCTGGGGTTGACCGCAAGGATGTAGGCCATCGTCATGAAGGTGGTGATGCCTGCCATGACCTCGGTCTTGACGTCGGTGTGGTTTTCTTTCAGGTGAAAGATTTTTTCGAACATGAAAGTTCCTCCTGTTTGTGTGTGAAACTCCCGCCGCCCGCAAGCAGCCGGGAAAGAACAAAAACTATTGTAGCACTCCCGCCGGATGCTTGTCCACCGAAAAAATACAAAAAATTCACAATTTTGCGAAATTTGACGAATGAGTATGACTTTTCAGAGGGTGCTTTTGTGAAGCGTGCATGAAAATATCAATCCTTGTATTGACAAAACGCGAAACGAGTTGACATTAAAAAATGTCGGTGCTATACTATAAAAACAGAGGCTGGTCCAATGGAACATTGTGCTTCCGGAATGGACTCTGAAAACAGAATCGTTGTTGGCAAACCTGATGTGAGTCAGGGACGCAAAGCCAGGAGCTTTCCGCTTTCATTTCCTGCAAGCAGAAGGTAGTTCGGCTGCAATAGCTTTCCCCGCGAGGGGGTGGCTGTTGCAGTCTTTTTTTTGTGTCTATGGCTTTTTCGGGCGATTGAAGGAAAGGAAAATAATGACAGTTACTGAATCTGAAACAGGAAAAGCCCGGGAAGCTGTGATGACACGGCCTCCCGGGCTTTTTATACATTATAGCAGTTTGTGTTTTTAATGCACAAGCAACATCCGCAAACTGCATATCGCAAAGATGCCGTTTTGACCGGCACTATTTTTGAAAATTGCGATAAAAGAAAAAGAAATGGAAAAAGAGGTTGACAAATCCAGAAACCTATGATAAACTAAGCAAGTCGTCCGGCAACGGATACGAAAAGAATATGGGCGTGTTCCCGAGTGGCCAATGGGGACAGACTGTAAATCTGCTGCTTTTCAGCTTCGGTGGTTCGAATCCACCCGCGCCCACCAAAAACTCCAGCGTCGTAAAGATGCTGGAGTTTTTCTTTTGTCCGAAACTTTTCAAAGCATATCCAAGGGTGGATTCGAACAGCTGCGGAGCCGCCTGCCCACAAAAAAACAGCCGCCGCACGGAAAGCTCCATGCGGCGGCTGTTCTCATTTTGTTGAATCCTCGGGAAAAATTACTTCACGTACTCGACGGTGTACTCGAAGCCGTACTCTTCCTGCAGCTTCTTGACGGCAGGCTCGCAGTCCTCGATGAAGGTGGGAGCGTAGACGGAAGCGCCGTTGTGGGCCTTCTTGTAGTCCTCAACGATCTGCTGCAGCTTTGCCCAGCCCTCGTTGGCCTTTGCTTGGTCAACGCTGTCGGGGAAGTTGATGATGAATTCGCGGTGAGAAGGGATACGAGCTTTCATAATAGAATCTCCTTATGAAAAAATATGATTTCGAATTTATACAGAAACAGGAAAATGTCCTGAATCTTACAGTTGGTAAACAGCCCGGGCGTTCTGCGCCGTCTGGCGGAAGACTTCCTCCGGGCTGATGCCCTTGACGCTGGCGGCATACTCGCCGACGTACCGGATGAGGGAGCTGTCGCAGCGGATGCCGCGCACCGGCTCCGGGGCCATGTAGGGGCAGTCCGTCTCGAGGACGATCTGCTCCAAAGGCAGAGCCGCAATGGCCTTTGCCGCCCGCTTGGCACCCTTGAAGGTGCAGGCGCCGCCGAAGCCGAAATACAGCCCCTGCCGGGCCAGCCACACGGCGTCGTCCGCACTGCCGGAATAGCAGTGGACGATGCCCTTGGGACGGTACTTTTTCAGCAGGGCGTAGACGTCGGCGTGGGCGTTTCGGTCGTGGACGATGATGGGCTTGTCCAGCTCAAGCGCAAGGCGGATCTCCGCCTCAAACAGCGCCAGCTGTGCGTCCTTCGGCACGGGCCAGTGGTAGTCCAGCCCGCACTCGCCCACAGCGACCACTTTCGGGTCGTCGTAATAGGGGGCAAGGGCTTTCATCTCAGCGGCCCAGTCGCCGCCAAAGACCGAGACCGTGGGGGCAGGGCCTTCCTCGCCGCAGTCCTCGGGGGCCAGCAGGCTCTCGGGATGGATGCCGATGGCGGCATACACCCACGGATAGCGGTGGGCCAGCTCCAGCACCCGGGGCGCGTCCCCCGAGTGGGTGGCCTGCTCGCAGACGCCGACCACGCCCTTTTCGGGCAGGCTGTCCAGCAGAGCGAAGCGGTCAGCGTCGAAGGCGCGGGCGCTGTAGTGGGCGTGGGTGTCGAAAATCGGGCCGGTCATGGCTTCTCCTTCTTGGCGGGGGCTTTGTTCACCAGCCAGATGCCGACGCAGACGAACACCAGTGCGGCCAGATACTGCCAGCGGAACAGCGGTTCGCCGTTGAGCACAGCGCTCAGCAGCACGTTGACCACCGGGTTCACGAAGCCGAAGATGGCAATGCGGCTGACGGGGTTGTTCTTCATCAGCAAGGCCCAGAGTAGATAGCCGGCGCCGCAGATGAAGGCCAGATACAGCAGCACCAGAATGCCAAGCGGCGTCACACTGCCCAGACGCCCGCCGAGAGCCGTACCCAGCACGAAGAGTGCTGCGCCGCCCACGAACAGGTTCAGGAAGCAGACCGCGAAGCTGTCCGCCTTTTTGGTGACGGACTTGTTCCACGGGCCGGACAGGGTGAAGACCACCGTTGCAAACAGCATACAGAAGACGCCCCAGCCGCTGCCGCCGCCGTGGTTGCCCAGTGTGCCGATGAGCACGCCCGCAAAGCCGACGGCGCAGCCCAGGGTCTTTGCCGGGGTCATCCGATCGGCATTGCCGTAGATGAAGTGGGCAAAGAGGACGCCCAGAAAGCTCTGGGTGCTGTTCAGGATGCCGCCGAAGGCACCGGTGAGCATCGCCACGGCGATGTAGTAGAAGGCGTACTGGGTCGTGGTCTGCCACAGGCCCAGTACACAGCACTCGGCAAAGACTTTCCCTTTCGGGAAGGTGGGCATCCGGCTCTGGAGCAGGGTGCTGCCCAGCAGGACGAGCAGACTGCCCAGCATGAACCTTGCACCGGCAAAGCAGAAGATGGACGCGGTGTTGGACGGATCGATCTCAAAGAGGCGGTAGCCCATCTTGATGAAGGGGAACGCACAGCCCCACAGCACATTGCAGAAGATGGCCAGCAGCACCGCAAACAGCGGTGTGCCGAAAATTTTGTCCAGCTTCTCGGCGCGGGAAGGAGTCGTGTTGTTCTCCATCGCTCAGTGGATGCGGGCGCCCACGGGGATGTCGTCGCTGTAGAAGGGGATGGAGCAGCCGCCGTCGGCAGTGTCAGCGGCAAAGATCATGCCCTCGCTGACATACTTGCCCTTCATCATCGGGCGGGGTGCCAGGTTGCAGACGATGCCGAGCTTCTTGCCGATGAGGTCCTCCGGCTTGAACCACTTGGCGATGCCGGACAGGATGCAGCGCTCACGCTCGCCGTCAAAGACGGTCAGGTGGAGCAGCTTTTTGCTCTCCTTCAGGTTCTCGCAGGCGCGGACCTCGGCCACCCGCAGCTCCACCTTGCAGAAGTCGTCATAGGAGATCTCTGCCTCGTGGGTGAAGTCCACATCGCTCTCCTCAGCGGGAGCAGCGGCCTTCTTCTCCGCCTCTTCCTTGGCCTTCTTAGCGGCCTCGGCAGCGGCCTTCCGCTTCTCGTCCTCTTCCTTCAGGTGGGCGATCTCCTTTGCCACGTCGATGCGGGGGAACAGCGCCTCGCCCTTGTGGACGGTGTAGCTCTCCTGTGCGCCGTAAGCGGCCTTTTCCACGTCGATAGCGGAAGCGTCCAGACCCAGCTGCTCCATCATCTTGGGAGCGGTGGAGGGCAGGTAAGCGTTCAGCAGGATGCCGCAAACGCGCAGAGCCTCGCACAGGTGGTACAGCACGCTCTCAAGGCGCTCCTTGTTGGCCTCATCCTTGGCCAGAGCCCAGGGGGCGGTCTCGTCGATATACTTGTTGGCGCGCTGGATGACGGCGAAGATCTCCATCAGAGCCTGCGGGATGGTCAGGTTGTCCATGTCTGCCGTGACCTTGCCCAGCAGTTCGCGGGTCATGGTCTCCAGCTCGGTGTCGATGGCCTCGGTGCCGGCAACTTTGCGGACAGTGCCGCCGAAGTACTTCTCACACATGGCGACGGTGCGGCTCAGCAGGTTGCCAAGGTCGTTTGCAAGGTCGCTGTTGATGCGGTTGATGAGGGCCTCGTTGGTGAACATGCCGTCGTTGCCGAAGGGGATCTCACGCAGCAGGAAGTAGCGGATGGCGTCCACGCCGTAGCGGTCGCAGAGGATGACGGGGTCAACGACGTTGCCCACGGACTTGGACATCTTGCCGCCGTTCATCAGCAGCCAGCCGTGGCCGAACACCCGCTTGGGCAGCGGCAGATCCAGAGCCATCAGCATGGCGGGCCACAGGATGGTGTGGAAGCGGAGGATCTCCTTGCCCACCATGTGCAGGTCAGCAGGCCAGAACTTATTGTACTCGTCGTACTTCTCGTTGCCGTAGCCCAGAGCGGAGATATAGTTGCTCAGAGCATCGACCCAGACGTACATGGTGTGCTTGGGGTCGAAAGGCACGGGGATGCCCCACTTGACGGAGGTGCGGGAGACACAGGTGTCCTGCAGGCCCTGCTTGATGAAGGCGATCATCTCGTTCTTGCGGCTCTCGGGCTGGATGAACTGGGGGTTCTCCTCGTAGAGCTTGAGCAGACGGTCGGCGTACTTGCCGGTCTTGAAGAAGTAGGCTTCCTCGTGGGCGTCGTAGACCTCGCGGCCGCACTCGGGGCATTTGCCGTCCACCAGCTGGCTGTCGGTCCAGAAGCTCTCGCAGGGCTTGCAGTAGTGGCCGGTGTACTCGCCCTTGTAGATGTCGCCCTGCTCATAGAGCTTGGTGAAGATCTTCTGGCAGGACTCCATGTGGTAGTCGTCGGTGGTGCGGATGAAGCGGTCGTAGCTGATGTCCATCAGCTTCCACAGATCTTTGACGGTGGCGACGATCTTATCCACGTACTCCTTGGGGGTCACGCCTGCGTCGGCGGCCTTGTCCTGGATCTTCTGGCCGTGCTCGTCGGTGCCGGTCAGGAACATGACGTCGCAGCCCTGCATCCGCTTGAAGCGTGCCAGTGCGTCGCAGGCCACGGTGGTGTAGCTGTGGCCGATGTGCAGCTTGTCGCTGGGATAATAAATCGGTGTGGTGATGTAGAATGTCTTGTGCTCGCTCATGAAAACGATTCTTCCTTTCTTTTGGCGCTAACAGCGAAAAACGCCCCCGCCCTGCCGGCTGTGCCGGACAAGGACGAGAGCGTGTAACTTCCGTGGTACCACCTTGCTTCGCCGCACCCTTGCAGACGCGGCCTTGCGCCGGAACCTCCGGCGAGCGCAGTAACGGGCGCACCCGTCGCAGGCTGACATAACGCTTCGCCCGCGCGGCTCAGAGACCATGTTCCGCTCCGCGCGGCCTGCCCGGTTCCATCCTTCGGGCTTTCTGTCAGGCGCAGACGAGGCGTACTCTTCTCTTCACAGCCAATTTACATTATTACATCTAATATACGCAAAATCGGTGGGTTTGTCAATATAATAATGTGGAAACCTCTCCGTCATCGCTGCGCGATGCCACTGCCCGGGTTGCGGCACCCAGCGTCTGCTTCACTGTCGTTTGCATCCTGCTGGCCGCGGCCCCAACAGCGACTCCCTGTTTCCGCCACTGGCGGCGGTCGTCGCCGTTGCTCCTACCGAGGGGAGGCTTTGGCATTCCGTAAAGCTTTATCTCTTCGCCAGAGGCTCCCCTACTAGGGGAGCTGTCTGCGAAGCAGACTGAGAGGTTGTACAAAGAAAAAGCCTGCCGGTGCGGAAGATACCTTGAAAATTAGACCTCGTAATCCAAACAGACGCGGCTCTTATAGTAGGGCCGCACCCTGCTGTCGGCGACGGCCAGATGAGCCGGGTGCTTGGAGTAGCCCTTGAGCGCCTCGGCAGACTCAAAGGTGGTGTCCAGCATCAAATCGGCGTTGGAAGAGGGCAGGCCGTTGATGTTGACGTGGACCTCCACGAGGCCCGGGATCTGACCGGCCAGACCCTCGAGGCCCGCTTTGATGCCGGCCTTGATGTCTGCCTTTTCGGCGTCGGAATATTCGTCCTTGAGCTGCCAGAGAATGATGTGCTTTACCATGATAAGTTCCTCCTGTTATTGGCCGAAATACTTGCTGCCCTTATTGTAACATCTGCACAAAAACTGTGCAAGAGCTTTTATTTGCCTACGCAGCGGCGGGATGGTATAATAAAAGGTAAGAACGGAGAGGTTGTGCGAAGGAGAACCTGCTCCGAAAGGTAAGATATTTTTGGTGGACTGCGGGCCGCGCCGACCAGCGCCCCGCAAGACTGTGAGGAACATCGGATGAAAAAACATTTAGCCCATCTTGCTGCCGCTCTGGCAGTGACACTGCTCTTCGGCGCTGCGGCCGGCCCTCTGAGTGCGGCTGCGGCGGCACCCACGGCGATACTGGACGAAGAAAATACCGCGGCGGCAGAGAGCCGCCTGAACCAGAGCTGGCTGGACATGGAGATCGAGTACAATGACCGGAACCCGGTCTATCAGCTCTATCTGTCCAGCGCCGCCTTCGACGACTGGGTGTACCAGTGGTACAGCACCAATCCCGCTGTGGCGACGGTGGACCGCAACGGCCTCGTAACGGCCCAGAAGCCCGGCAAGGCCACCATCGTGGCCAACACCTACACCACCACCCTGCGGTGTGACGTAACGGTGGTGTCCAACGTGGGCCGGGTGACCCTGAACCAGGAGCGGCTGTATCTGGAGAGCATTGGCGGCACGGCGGCCCTGAGAGCTTCCGTAGCCGTGGAGAACGGTGACGCAGTACCCATCACCTGGACGACCAGCAACCCTGCCGCCGCCACCGTAGACCCCTTTGGTCTGGTAACGGCGGTGGGGGACGGGAAGGCTCTGATCACCGCCACCACCCCGGACGGCCACAGCGCCTGCTGCAATGTCTACTGCGGCACACAGGTGGCGATCCAGGAACAGATCGAGGCCGATGAGGTAAAGATCGCCCTCGGCGTCCTTGGCGGTTTCGCCGTCCTCGTGGGTGCGCTGGCGCTGGCAACCTCCGGCAGCTGAAAAACAACATCAGAATAAAAGCAGCACGCACCCGGAAAAGCCGGAAATGCGTGCCTGCTTTGTGATCCTCTTACAGCTGCGCTACTGTGGTAAAACATCTTGCGATGTTCCAAATATTTGATGTAATATCGTCTTAAATTGGAACTCCGCAAGGTTTGCGGTGTTCGGGTCATTTGCGGTGTTCCAACTCCGCACGAAAGTCGAACTCCGCAAAGCGTGCGATGTTCGATTCTGAACGTAATATCGAGCAAAAAGTGGAACTCCGCAAGATAACCTGCGGGTCTCAGAGGCTTACACGCCCGAAGCGCCGTAGTTTGCCAGCACACGGGCGGAGGGGTCGCTGACGTTGCAGCCCGGCCATGCCTTGTTGGGCATCCAGAAGTCCACGATGGTGCGGCTCTGGTCGTGGTAGTATTTCTCGAAGATCTCGCGGTAGAACAGGCTCTCCTTGGTAAACGGCATACAGTGGGCGGAGTAGTTTGCCCGGCGGAGCTGGAATTCCTCGTCGGTGTAGAGGCTCTCGGCGTACTCCTTGATGTCGTCCACCATGCTGTGGCCCACAGCGTCGGAGAAGGCGGCCTTTTCGCGCCACAGGATCTCCGGCGGCAGCCAGTCGCCCTCGAACGCCTTGCGCAGCAGGTATTTGCCCTTGCCGTAGCTGTTCAGCTTCTTTTCGGGGTCGATGGCCATGACGTACCGCACAAAGTCCAGATCACCGAACGGCACGCGGGCCTCGATGCTGTTGGCGGAGATGCAGCGGTCGGCGCGGAGGACGTCGTACATATACAGCTCCCGGATGCGCTTCTGGCTTTCCTGCTGGAAGGCGTCTGCGGTGGGGGCGTAGTCGGTGTACTTGTAGCCAAACAGCTCGTCGGAGATCTCACCGGTCAGCAGCACGCGGACGTCGGTCTGCTCGTGGATGGCCTTGCACAGCAGGTACATCCCCATGCTGGCCCGGATGGTGGTGATGTCCCAGGTGCCCAGCAGACGGATGACCTCTTCGAGGCTGCTGATGACCATATCCCGGTTGATGATGATCTCGTGATGCTCGCTGCCCAGATACTCGGCGGTCTGGCGGGCATATTTCAGGTCGATGGCGTCGGTGTCCATGCCGATGGCAAAGGTGCGGATGGGCTTGCCCAGCTTCTTGGCGGCGATGGAGCAGACCAGCGAGGAGTCGAGGCCGCCCGACAGCAGGAAGCCCACGGGTGCGTCAGCGTCCAGACGCTTCTCCACGCCTGCAATGAGCTTTTCGCGGATGTTGGTCAGGATGGTGTCCATCTCGTCCTGCATGGGGGCGGGAACGTCGGCGATGTCCTCGTAGCGGACAAAGCGGCCGTCGCAGTAGTAGCTGCCGATGGGGAAGGGGCGGATGTCATCGCACCAGCCGATGAGGTTCTGCATCTCAGAGGCAAATGCGATCTTGTGGCTGGACTTGGAGTAGCCGTAGAACAGCGGACGGATGCCGATGGGGTCGCGGGCTGCGATGAGGCGGTCCTTGCGGGAATCGTACATAATGAGCGCGAATTCGGCGTCCATGTGGCGGAACATATCGAGGCTGTACTCATAGTAGAGCGGCAGCAGAATCTCGCAGTCGCAGTCGGAGGTGAACTTGTAGCCCCGGCGCTTCAAGATCTCTTTCTCGAAGCGGAAGCTGTAGAGCTCGCCGTTGCAGACCACGCAGTCGGCCCCGCGGTAGAAGGGCTGCATCCCCTCCGGCGTCAGGCCCATGATGGCGAGGCGCCCGAAGCCCATCAGGCCGAAAGGCCCTTCCACCACGCGCTGGTCGTCCGGCCCGCGCGAGACGGTGCGCATCAGGTATTCTTTGAACTTGTCGGCACTCATATCATGCCCGGTATAGCCTATCACACAGCACATATTTCTTACCCCTCTTGTGTTGTTTTTTAACCTCTCCGTCACGCCTGCGGCGTGCCACCTCTCCTATCGAGGAGAGGCCTTGGCATTCTGGTAAAGCTTTCCCTCTTCGCCAGAGGCTCCCCTCGGTAGGGGCAACAGCGACGACCGCCGCCAGTGGCGAAACAGGGAGTCGCTGTTGGGGCAGCGGCCAGCGAGACGCAAGCGAAGCGCTACGGATGCTGGGAGCCGCAACTCGGCCTTGTCGAGCGAAGCGAGACTGAGAGGTTTACTTAAAGATAAAAAAATACGGCAGCAAACATCCTTTTTGCTAGGACGAATGCTGCCGTATCCGTGGTGCCACCTAAATTACCGGCACAGCGTGCCAGTCACTTTGTGCGCTCTCCCCGTTGAAAGCACTGCCGCGATAACGAGCGGCGCACGTCTGCCCCTACTGCCCGCAATGCCACAGCATCCGGGGGTTCAGGGGGAAGCTCACGGGGGTTCGTTCAGGCCCGGCCATCTGCGCGGCTCACACCTGCCCGCACTCTCTGGAAGAGGGCGCTCAGGGCCTTACTTTTCCCGTTCATCGCTTTTTATGCAGAAATTGTATCACTGCTTTTTGTCCGTGTCAACATCTGCGCAGCAATTTTTACAGGTTTGTGCAGCCTGCCCGTCTTCGGCCTCATTTGCAGCGCAGCTGCGGCACAAACCGTACAAAACGCTGCCCTCGCACTGCAGCGTGAAGCCGTGCTCTGCCATCAGGTGGGCGCGCACCTCGTCCATGAAGTGGCAGTCCAGATGATAGATGCGCCCGCACCGCACACACTTGAGGTGCAGGTGCTCCCGGCAGTGACGGCCCTCGTCCACATACTGGAACACGGCCTTTTCGCCCTTGTCGGCGACGTATTTCATCACCCGCTGCTCTCCGGCCAGCTTGTCCAGATAGCGGTAGACGGTGGTGGGGTTGGGGCTGGCGCCCTCGGCCTCGAGATGCTCGAGGATATTGGACGCGCTGACCGCATGCTGGCGGTTGCGGATGAGATAATCCAGAATGAGCTGGCGGGTCTTGGTGTTGTAGCCGTCGCTTCGTGCCATGATGCTGATACCTTCTTTCTGTCTGTAGTGTACCACATTTTATCTTTCGATGCAAAACAACAGCCAAATGCTGGCAACAAGCACAAAAACCGTTGTGGAATATGTGCAAAAATGAGTCAAGATATTTGGCCAAAACGGAAATCAAGCCAAACTTCAGCAGAAACTCTTGTAAAAAATATCCTATTGTGTGATAATGAAATCGAGGTGATAGTTGGATGGTTTTAGGGATACAAGCAGAAGACGAAACATCCGACCGGAGAGAGACTGAAGAAAAGGAAGAAGAAGATGAAAGAGACGGAAGCACAGGCAAAGCTGAGCCTGAAATTACAGGCGTATCAGTACCTGAAAACCAAGATCCTGAACTGTGAGTACCGCCCCAACGAGTTTCTGAACGAGCAGAAGCTCTGCGCCGAGATGGGCAACATCAGCCGCACCCCCATGCGGGATGCGCTGGGCCGTCTGGAACAGGAAGGGCTCATCACCATCCTGCCCAAGAAGGGCCTGATGGTGGCGGGCATCACCGAGGAGGACGTACACAGCATGTTCGAGATGCGCCTGCTGGTGGAGCCTTATGCGCTGCGCACCTACGGCGCGGACATCCCCCGGGAGAAGCTGGAACACTTTGTGCGGATGATGCACGAGCCGGACCTCATCGACGACTTCTGCAAGGTGGACGACGACTTCCACGAGCTGCTGATGAGCACTCTGCCCAACAAGTATCTCCGCTCGGCCTATGACCGCATCACCGGCCTGAACACCCGTTTCCGCATCATGACCGGCAAGGTGAGCATGATCAACCGGGAGCAGACCTGCGAAGAGCATCTGGAAATTCTTGAGCCTGCCCTGAGGGGGGATTTCAACACCGCCGCCGATGCCCTGCAGAAGCATCTGGAGATCGCCCGCGACAAAGCCGAGGGGGTCATCAAGGTCATCCGGCTGTGGTGAGAAGATGACAACAAAAGACCTCTCTGTGTCGAAGGGTGCGGGGAGGCCTTTTTTCACACAGGAAGGGAAAACGGTTGAAAACGATCCCCCGGAACCGATAGAATGGGGACAGTTCAAATGTGAGGTCTGACAAAATGCAAAACAACACACTTTCCCGCCCGGGCCTTTCCCTCAGCGGCACGGCCCTGAAACGCATTGCCTGCCTGTCGATGCTGCTGGACCACATCGGCGCATCCCTGCTCGAGAACGGCCTGTTCAAGCAGGAATCGTTCTGGCCGGGGGGTGTTCAGCTGGACGACGTTCTGCGGCTGGCGGGGCGGCTGGCCTTTCCCATCTACTGCTTTCTGCTGGTGGAGGGCTTTCTCCACACCCACGATTTCAAAAAATACGCCCTGCGGATGCTGGGCTTCGCCCTCATCAGCGAGTGGCCCTTCGACTGGGCGTTCTTCTCGGGCGTCTACTGGGGGCATCAGAATGTCTATTTCACCCTCCTGCTGGGGCTGCTGGCCATGAAGGCTCTGGATACATACCGGACGCCGGAGGGGATGCCGGTGCTGAAAGGCATCCTCGGGGTGGCAGCCTGCTTCCTCGCGGCGGCGCTGCTCCATTGTGACTACGACGTGCTGGGGCTGACCCTCATCCTCGCCCTCTACATGACCCGGAAGGACAAAAGAGCGCAGTGCATCGCGGGCGCGGTGTTCTCCCTCTTCGAGCCGGTGGCACCGCTGGCGTTCGGGCTGGTCTGGCTCTACAGCGGCGAGCGGGGCGGCAGCTCCAAACTCGAGCAGTGGGCGTTCTACTGGTTCTACCCGGCCCATATTTTCATCCTCGGCATCCTTACAAACCTCCTGCTTTTCCGATAAGCAAGAAGCCGTTTTTCATAAGCATTGCACACCGCTTGAACGGTCCTTTTGCTCACATACTGCGTTGCTTTCCCTTGCGATCCGTCAGGATTGCTGCGGAAAATCGCCTTGTCTGTGGGCAGAAATTCTCGTCATTCGGCGCACCCTGCTTACGAAAACAGCTTCTAACCGAAAATTATAAAAATATGACACAAAATTGCAACATGAAATGAGGGAAACTGGCAAAAAGTGTGATATAATAAACGATAGGATAGCAAAAATGCATCAGGAGGTTCTACCAATGAAGATCATTCGTGCAAAAGACTACAAGGATATGTCCCGCAAGGCGGCAAACATCATCTCCGCGCAGGTCATCATGAAACCGAACTGTGTGCTGGGTCTGGCGACCGGAGGCACCCCTGTGGGCGCTTACGCACAGCTGGTGGAGTGGTATAACAAGGGCGACCTCGACTTCTCCGAAGTGACCACCGTCAACCTCGACGAGTACCGCGGCCTGCCCAAAGAGCATCCCGAAAGCTATTGGAGCTTCATGCACAAGAACCTGTTCGACCATGTGAACATCCGCCCCGAGGCCATCCATCTGCCCGACGGCACCAACCCCGACGCGGCCGACGCCTGCGCCAAGTACAACGACATCATCCACAGCGTGGGCGGCATCGACCTGCAGCTGCTGGGCCTCGGCCCCAACGGCCACATCGGCTTCAACGAGCCGGGTGAGGCATTCGAGCTGGAGACCCACTGTGTGGACCTGACCCCTGCCACCATCGAGGCCAACAAGCGCTTCTTCGACGGCAACGAGGACCTTGTGCCCAAACAGGCCTACACCATGGGCATCAAGACCATCATGCAGGCCCGCAAGGTGCTGGTGGTGGCCAACGGTCCGGCGAAGGCCAAGGCCGTCAAGGCTGTCGTTTCCGGCCCCGTCACCCCCGAATGCCCGGGCTCCATCCTGCAGATGCACCCCGACTGCATCCTCGTGGCCGATGAAGAGGCCCTGAGCCTGCTGTAAGGCCCGGAGGAACGCATGGACGAAAACGAAAAGAAAGAGCCGGAGACGGCACAGGAACCGCCCAAACCCGAGGACTACAGCCGCTACATGGGGACTCTGAACCGCATCTACCGCCGGAACAATAACCCGCAGCGCAAGAAGCTGGGCGACGGCATCACCTCGCTGAAAAAGGGGCAGCAGCCTGCCGCCCCTGCGCCGGAGCCGGGCAAAAAAGACCGCAGCTTCCTTGCTGTGGCGGGCGGTGCCATCGTCCTGATGGCGATCCTGTATTTTATCAAGCTCTTATAAATAAAAAGGGCCGCTGTGCAGCTGCACGGCGGCCCTTTTGCATTGCTGTAAGACTCAGACGTTCTCAGTCAGGAACTTCTCGACAGCCTCAATGGCAGCTGCCTCGTCTTCGCCCTCGGCGGTGACGGTGACGGTCTCGCCCTGACGGATGCCCATGCCCATCACGGCCATCAGCTTGCGCATATCGCAGGTCTTGCCGTTCTTCTCGAGGGTGATGGCGCTGGTATACTGCTTGGCCAGCTTGACCAGCAGGCCGGCGGGACGTGCGTGGACGCCGAGTTCATCTTTGATGGTATACTGGAACTGTTTCATGGCTCATAGTCTCCTTGTCGGATAAAAGGGGGATTCGGGTCGTTCAAAAAATCAGACAGCGCTCTCGTAGTCCAGCATGAACTGCACGATGCCGTCCATGGCCAGCTCGCGCGGGTCGAGCTTCAGCTGGCCCTCGCGGATCTTTGCGTAGCTGATGGGCATATACTGGTGGAGCATATTCATCGGGATGGGGTACTCGCGGAGATTGTCGAACAGCTTGTTCATGGCGGCCACCACCTCGGGCTGGCCGATGTAGTAGCGGGCGCGGTCGGAGTAGCTGTACTTGCGGCACTGTGCCAGATGCTTCTCGTCGCCGTGATAGTGCTTCTCCCAGTTTGCGGGGGAGGCCAGCATGACGGCGTCCAGCGTCTCGATGAAGTTGGCGCGCTTTTCCTCGGGGACAAGCTCCTTCTCCATCATGCTCAGGGAGAACAGGGCCTCACGCAGGCCGTAGGTCAGGGCCGGGCCGACCTTGAGGATGGCGATGCCGTCGGTGACCATGTTGTACAGGTCGGCGGCGGTCTGGTAGTCGGTGGAGTGGCCCTCGAAGCAGATGTCCGGGAACTCCTTCAGGGCTGCGCAGAGGTCCACAGCGGCGGCAGGGTCATAGTCGAACACCTGCTCGTCGCCGAACTCGACGCCGGGCTGGACGACCACAGCGATGACATCCTTCATGCCGTCGCCCACGCCCTCTTCGGTCCAGACACGCTGGTAGGTGGAAACGGTGTCGCGGAAAGCATCGGGGCGAGTGACAGCCAGCGTGTCCTCAGCCTCGGTAGCGCCGCCGGGGATGGGCACTTCGCTGCCGATGACGAAGACGGGACGCATTGCATCGGGCTTCTCGGCCTTCAGCTCTTCGTAGCCCTTCATAGCTGCCTTGTACAGCTGCGCGCCGCGGCGTGCGATGACCTCGGTCTTGAGCAGGCCGGGAGCGTCGTCAGCCACCTTCATGCTGGTGTCGAGGTGGATCTTGGTAAAGCCTGCGCGGGCATACCGGTAGACCAGCTCGACCGAGTTCTTCATGGCCTCGGCCTCGGGCAGCTTCTGCCAGGTCAGGGGGCCGAGGTGGTCGCCTGCCAAAATCATCATGTTCTCGGGCAGGTCGATGTCTCTGGCCATTTTCAGGACCATCTGGTAGAAGTCGGCGGGCTTCATGCCGGTGTAGCCGCCAAACTGGTTGACCTGGTTGGCGGTGGCTTCGATCAGGACGGGGATGTTGCGCTCCTTGGCGCGGCGCAGCGCGATCTCAATGACCAGCTCGTTGGCGCTGCAATAAGAGGGGATGCCGCAGCGGATGCCCTGGCGGCGCTTGTCCATCATTTCCTGAAGCGGGTGTTTCATGTTCGCTATCTCCTTCGTGCTTGCTTGGGTGGATGCATTGAATCAAAGCTTGGGCTGGCCCATGCAGTAGGTCTGCAGGACGTCGTAGTTATCCTCCAGCACCACGAGGTCGGCGTCCTTGCCCACCTGGATGGAGCCCTTGCGGTCGTCCAGATACAGGCACCTGGCCGGGTTGATGGTGCAGGAGTTCAGAGCGTAGTTGAAGGGGACCAGAGCCTCTTCCACGAGGATGCGCAGGCCCTTGTTGATGTTCAGGGTGGAGCCTGCCAGACCGCCGGTGGCCGTCAGATGGGCGCTGCCGTCGGGGTAGATGAGGATCTCGTTGCCGCCGAACAGGTACTTGCTGCCCACGGGCGTACCCTTGGCCATCAGGGCGTCGGAGATCATGATGGCGTAGTCGGGACCCTTGCTCATGAAGTAGTTGTTCAGGGCGGCGGGGGTGGAGTGGCAGCCGTCACAGATGATCTCGCCGTACATGGTGCGGATGCGGTAAGCTGCGCCCACCAGACCGTTGGCACGGTGGTTGAAGGGCGACATACCGTTATAAACGTGGGTCATGGAGCGCGCACCGTTGGCGCAGGCCATGACAGCCTGCTCGTAGGTCGCGCCGCTGTGGCCGATGCTGACCACCACGCCGTGGGCCGTCAGATAGCGGGTGAGGGCGAAGTCCTCGTCATGCTCCGTTGCCAGCGTGACATAGCGGATGTGGCCCCGGGCCGCTTTCTGGTAGTGCTCGAACTGCTCGATGGTGGGTTTGACAATGTACTGGTCAGGCTGTGCGCCCTTGTACTTCATGTCGAGATAGGGGCCTTCGAAGTGGATGCCCAGGATCTCTGCGCCGTCGTAGCCGCTCTCCATGACATTGGCCACGTTGGTGACAGCGTTGGTCAGCACCTCCACGCTCTGGGTGATGGTGGTGGCGAGGAAGCTGGTGACGCCCTCCGAGACGATGTGCTCTGCCCAGTAGCGCAGGCCGTCCTCGTTGGCGTCGTTGGTGTCAAACTCGTAGGCGCCGTGGCAGTGGATGTCCATAAAGCCGGGGACGATGCGCTTGTCACCGTAATCGTCGTCCACATCCTTGGCGCCGTAGGGCAGGATGGCGGTGATCCTGCTGTCATTCACCTCAATGGCAGCAGGGACGAACTGGTCTGCCAGCCAGACCTTTTTGCTTTGTATTACCATTTTAGATACCCTCCTTTTGGGGCCGATAGCTTGACTTCATTATACCGCACGGCTTCGGAAAAATATTTATAATTTTCAATCGATTTGTTATTCGTTTCGGCAAAAAGACATAAAAATAATGGAGAAAACGGCCTGACAGGCCGCTGCGCGGAGGTTGGTTTGTCTTTTTCAACCAAAAAGTTATGGCTTTCAGTTACCCCCTTGTTTTCTGCGGTTTGGTTGTGATATAACAAACAAAAGAGAGCGGAACAACTCTGCTATGGGATTATCAGAAAAAAGTTTTACCGTGTCCATTAGGAGGTAGATTTAGGATGAGCATTTTTAATCTGACCGATGAGAAGATGAAGGGGACGTCTTCCACCTTTACGGCCCATGAGATCTATCAGCAGCCTGCCACCTGGCGCAAGACCTGCGCACAGCTCGCTGCCTGCAAGGATGAGCTTCAGGCTTTTATCGATCAGGTCGTCAAGCAGGATGATTTCGACATCGTCCTCACCGGTGCCGGCACCAGCGAGTTCGTCGGCAACTCCCTGTTCCAGGCCCTGAACCCCAAGTACGACTTCAAGGTCAAGTCCTACGCTTCTACCGACCTCGTGCCTTCTCCCGAGAACTTCCTCTCCCGCACCAAGCCCACCCTGCTGGTGAACTTTGGCCGTTCGGGCAATTCCCCCGAGTCTCTGGGCAATGTGGAGGCCGCTGAGGTCGTCTGCCAGAACCTGTATCACCTGTTTGTGACCTGCAACCACGAGGGTACTCTGTCCAAGATGGCAAACACCCGTCACAACTGCTTCGCCATCAATCTGACCCCCGAGACCCACGACCAGTCCTTCGCCATGACCTCCAGCTACAGCAATATGTATCTGGCTACCTATCTGGCCTTCAACCTCGACAAGCTGGACGAGATCACCGCCGAGGTGGAGAAGTTGGCCGTCGCCGGTCAGCGCTTCCTCGATGACCAGTTCGGTCTGGCACAGAAGATCGTGGACGAGTTCGATTACAACCGCATCGTCTATCTGGGCAACATCGGCCTGAAGGGCGTCGCTCAGGAGTCCGCTCTGAAGACCCTCGAGCTGACCGCCGGCAAGGTGGCCACCATGTACGACTCCGAGCTGGGCTTCCGCCACGGCCCCAAGTCCATCATCGACGACAACACCCTGACCGTCGCTTACCTGAGCGATGACGAGTACCGCCGCCGCTACGAGCTGGATCTGGTCAAGGAGATGGCACACCAGCGCAAGGGCAACAAGATCGCCGTCGTCTACAACCACGACTGCGAGGGCATCGAGGAGCTTGCCGACTATCCCGTCCAGATCAAGGTCGGCGCCGATATGGAGAACGTCCTGCTGGGTCTGGACTTCATCCTGTTCGCACAGACCATCGCTCTGATGAAGTCCCTGTCTCTGGGCATCACCCCGGATAACCCCTGCCCCACCGGCGAGGTGAACCGCGTGGTCAAGGGCGTCACCCTGTACCCCTACACGCTGAAATAATCAAAACAACGTCATAAATTCAGGAGGGCAACGAGTATGATCGGTTTGGTAGTTACCGGCCACGGCCATTTTGCAGACGGTATCCACACCTCTGCGCAGATGATCGCGGGCGAAAATGATTATGTCCGCTACATCAACTTTGAAGAGGGGATGACTCCCGAGCAGCTGGCCGAGAAGCTCAACGCCGCTTTTGACGAGTTCGAGAGCTGCGACGGCGTCGTGGTGCTGTCCGACCTGCCCGGCGGCTCTCCCTTCAAGACTGCTGTGGAGTGCATGTATGCACGCCCGGAGCAGAAGATCGAAGTCATCGCAGGCACCAACCTGCCCATGATCGTCACCGCCGTGACCATGCTGGACATGGAGGACGATCCCCGCTCGCTGGCAGACGAGCTTATCGAAACCGGCAGGGACTGCATCGCTCTGTTTGAGCTGGAGGCTGCCACTGCCGAGACCGAATCTGAAGAAAGCGACGGGATCTGATTTATGACGATCAACTGGGAAGTTATCATCTGGACCTGCATCACGCTGGCCGTGCTCATGAGCGTCATCGGCCTCATCCTCTACGCCATCTCGGCCAGGAACGTGCGCAGCAAGCGCAAGGAGCTGGGTGAGGTACACACGGAGTTGAAAGTCGGCTCCCGCATCATGTTCGCGGGCGGCGTCTACGGCAAAGTGGTCGGCATCGACGACGAGGACACCCTCCGGGTGGAGGTGGCCCCCAAGGTCGTCATCACCATCTCCCGCTACGCAGTCCAGAGCCTGCTGAAATAAGGCGGCATTCCTCCATATTTGCTGCTTTTGCCTTTCTTTCATAACGGCAAGGCCCCCGCAGGATGTTCGGCATTCTGCGGGGGCCTTGTCATTTGTGCAGCAAAAAGCGGGAGCGGACATCCCGAAGGACATCCGCTCCCGCTGCGATTTTATGTGATTAAGCCTTGCCGTTGCTGCCGCAGACCAGGATCTTGCTCTTGACATATTCCTTGACGTACTCGCGGCCGACGGCGCTGTACTTCTTGGGGTCGAAGACCTCGGGGTCCTTGGCGAGGTATTCCTTCAGGCCCTTGCTGAAGGCAATGCGCAGGTCGGTGGCGTAGTTGACCTTGCACATACCGCGTGCGACGCACTCGCGGACAGCGTCATCCGGCACGCCGGAGGTGCCATGCAGCACCAGAGGCACAGACACGACCTTGCGGATCTCGCTCAGGCGCTCCATATCCAGCTTGGGAGTTCCCTTGTAGACGCCGTGGGCAGTGCCGATGGCGACAGCCAGAGAATCGACGCCGGTGCGCTCTGCGAATTCAGCAGCCTCGGAGGGGACGGTGTAGCCGTTGCCATTGCCGCCGTCAAGGTCGTCTTCCTTGCCGCCGACCTTGCCCAGCTCAGCCTCCACCGGGATACCGGCGGCGTGGCAGGCGCGGACAACGGACTTGGTGATCTCGATGTTCTCCTCAAACACATGGTGAGAGCCGTCGATCATGACGGAGGTGTAGCCGGCACGGAATGCCTGCATGGCCAGCTCGTAGCTGCTGCCGTGGTCGAGGTGCATCACAACGGGGACGCTGGCCTCAGAAGCGGCTGCGGCCACCATGGCGTGGAACATGGCCGGAGAAGCGTACTTCAAAGTACCCGGGGTGGTCTGGACGATGACGGGAGCGCGCAGCTCCTCGGCAGCGGCGATGATGGCCTGCACCATCTCCATGTTCTCGGCATTGAACGCGCCGATGGCGTAATGGTTCTTCTGAGCGTCGAGCATCAAATCTTTGGTCGTAACTAAGGACATAGTAAAACCTCCAAAAACGTTACCTTCTTCAAAAAGCGTTAAGAGATTAACGATTCATCCTTATTATAGATAGTCCCGGCTAATTTGGCAAGAGCAAAAAACGCCAAAGAGTTTGTCATTTGCGGTTGAAAGCTCAGAAGCCCAGCTGTGCATCCTCCCGGGCGGCTTCCAGAACGGTGACCACCTGCCGGGTCTTTTTCAGTGCGGCGTAGCAGGCATCATAGTCCTTGAGGGCCAGGATCATGGCGATCTCCGCCACCTCGTAGAACCACGGCGACTCGCTGTACTCGCTGCAAATATCCTCCTGTCCGGGACGGACGAGGCGGAGCTTCTGGCAGTTGCTGCTGCCCGGCTCGATGAGGATGCGGCCCGCGTCGCCGATGAGCTGGACGCTGCCCGGCGCGGCGCAGTCCTTTGCGCCGGTACACTGGCAGAGGAAGCCGGGGTATTCCAGCAGGAGGATGCCGCTGGTGTCGATGCCGTTCCGGTAGAGGTTCGGATGGTAGCTCACCAGCACGGGTTCGCCGAACAGCCCCACCACGAAATGTACATTGTAGAGGTTCAGGTCCATCAGCGCGCCGCCGCAGCAGGCCGGGTCGAACACCGGCGGCACCTGCCCGGAGAGCAGGGCGTCGTACCGGCTGGAATACTGGCAGAAGGTGCAGGAGACGATGCGGAGAGAACCGATGTCGTCAAGATACTGCTTTGCAAGTGCATAGTTGGGGTGGTGGGCCGTGGTGATGGCCTCGAAGAGGAAGAGGTGCTTCTCTTTCGCCAGCGCGATGAGCTCGTCAGCCTCCGCCACGGTAGGGACGAAGGGCTTCTCGCAGAGGACGTTCTTTCCGGCCAGAAGCGCCGCCTTGGTCTGCCCATAGTGCAGGCTGTTGGGGGTGGCGATATAGACCAGCTCAATGTCCGGGTCAGCCAGCATGGCGTCATAGTCGGTGTAGACCTTCGGGATGCCGAACTGCTGTGCCAGCGCCTCGCCGGTGGCCCGCTGCCGGGAGCAGACCGCCTCACAGCGGAACGCAGGGACCTTTGCAAACTCTGCCGCCATCGTGCGGGCGATGGAGCCGGTGCCGAGGATGCCGATATTCATAGGAACGCCCCTCCTTATATACAATGGGTATCAGACGCTGCTCTGACAGTTCTGCTTGACGAATTCGCTGGGGGACATGTGGTACTTCATGTTGAAGGACTTGGAGAAATAATGGATGGAGCTGTAGCCCAGACGCAGCGAAATTTCGCTGATGGTATAGCGGTTCTCGAGGAGCATCTGACAGCTGCGCTCCAGCTTCTTGTCGTTGATATACTTTTTGGGCGACTGGTCCACCGAGTTCTTGAACAGCAGCTGCAGAGCGGACCGGGACAGCGAGAAATGCTCGCAGATCTCCGGGATGGTCAGCGGGTCGTAGATGTTGTCGTCGATATAGGCGATGATACGGTCGAACAGCTCGTCCATGGCGCTCTGGTGGGCCGTGCTGCTGGCGGGGGCCATGGGGGAGGCGTAGGTGCCTTGGAGCAGCCGGATGATGGTCTCGGTCAGCAGGCAGAGCATCAGGCTGTTCATATAGGGGATGCCGGTGGTGCTCTCCCGGACGAAGGCTTTTAATAAGGTGTTTATCTTCTGGTCGTAGTGGAACACCCGGTTGATGAGGGCGTCATACCAGACCTCCCGCTCCACGGGAGTCAGGTTGCGCATATCGAAGAGGATGGTTATATAGGAGGCCCTGTGCTCTTCGTCGGTGTACTGGGTGTGGAACTGGCCCGGGCCGTATATCATCAGGTCTTTTTCTTTTAAGTGGTAGAGCGTGCCGTCCACTTCAGTCTCCAGCTCGCCGGTGTCCACGTAGGTCAGCTCGAAGAAATCGTGCCGCTCACCATGAAAACAGTAGTTCTCGGTGCGGAGGCGGTAGTAGTAGCCCAGAATTTTCTGGATCTCGATGCGGGGCAGGACGGCCAGAAATTCGTACGGGGAAGGAAAGTCTGTGATATGCAGCGAGTAGCTGCTCTCGGCGTAAAGGTCGTATTCGAGCTTCTGGGTCGTGGAGACGACGGCGAAGTAGATATTTGGCCTGATGTGGATGAGCCTGTTCATCGCAAACTCCTGCACATCGGCAGCCTCCGCCGTGTGGGAGACCAGCAGAACGCCAATGCCGCTCTTTACCTGTAAATAAGTATCGCAGTTGAAGCAGTAGAACTGGGAGACATAGCGGCGGGTGAGGGCAACCATCGTCTGGTGGATGAGCTCCGGGTGCTCGCGGTCGATGGGCTGGTGGTAGACCGAGCCGTAGTCCAGAAAACTGTCGTTGGAAGTTTCGCGTTGCATTCAAATCCCTCCTTACTGAAAAAGTATATCATTTTTTTGGCATTTTGACTAGTCTTATTTATACTTTTTTGGTAGATTGTAATGAGACTCACCGAATTTAACCGATTTTTCGAAACAGTTTGTTAAAAAATATAAAGACATTTGTTCAAATATAGCCTATAATGTAGTTACTCTGAATTGGAAACTCAGACAAAAAACTCAAGGAGGAATTTGAGAATGCCGAACATTGTTCTTACGCGGATCGACAACCGTCTTGTTCACGGTCAGGTCGCAACGCAGTGGTGTGGCGCCATTGGTGCAAACCTTATTCTGGTGGCCAACGACGAGGTGGCTGGCAACAGCCTGCGTCAGGGCCTGATGAATATGGCCGCTCCTGCCTACGCTGCAATGCGTTACTGGACCATCCAGAAGACGATTGACACCATCCACAAGGCCAGCGCCAAGCAGCTGATCTTCATCGTCTGCGAGAACCCGCAGGATGTCGTGAAGCTGGTGGAGGGTGGCGTTCCCATCAAGAAAGTCAACATCGGCAACATGCACATGGCAGAAGGCAAGCGCCAGGTGGCAGGTTCCGTCGCAGTTGACGACGCCGATGTGGCTGCGTTCAAGCGGCTGCAGGAGCTTGGTGTGGAACTGGAGATCCGCCGCGTTCCTACCGAACACGCTGAAAACATCGAAAAGCTGTTCAAGTAAGCTTTCCGGGTGCTTTCGAAAATACTTGAAAAGGAGTATTTATTATGGGCTTTAGTGCACTTCAGATCATTCTGGTCTTTGTGTGGGTGTTCATCGTCGCCATCGACCAGTTTGATTTCCTGGAATCCCTGTACCAGCCTATCGTTTCCGGTGCTGTCATCGGTGCGATCCTGGGCGACCTTCCCACTGGCCTCGTCGTCGGCGGTACCTACCAGCTGATGACCATCGGCAACATGCCTGTCGGCGGCGCTCAGCCGCCAAACGCAGTCATCGGCGGCGTCATGGCTACCGTGTTTGCGATCTCTTCTCATCTGGATACCACCGCTGCTGTCGGTCTGGCAGTTCCCTTTGCTCTGATCGGCCAGTACATGGTCACCCTCCTGTTCACCGCTATGTCCCCCATGATGTCCGCTGCCGACAAGATGGCTGAGAAGGGCGACACCAAGGGCATCGTTCGTCTGAACTATCTGGCAATGGCTCTGCTGGGTCTGCTGTTCGCCATCGTCTGCACCCTCGGTATGCTGGGCGGCTCTGCAATGGGTAACACCCTGAGCAACCTGGCCGCCAAGTATGCATGGATCATGGCTGGTCTGGGCGCTGCTGGCGGTATGATGCGCTTCGTCGGTTTCGCTACCCTGCTGCGCATCATGCTTTCCAACGAGTTCTGGGGCATCTACTTTGCTGGTTTCGCTCTGGCAACCATCATCGGCTACATCCCCGAGCTGTCCGGTTCTGCTCTGCTGCTGATCGCATTCGTTGGTGTTGCGATCGCTCTGTATGACTACCAGACTCGCGTTGCTATCAAGCAGGCTGCTGGTTCTGGTTTTGCTGCGAATGGAGGCGACGACGAAGATGGCATCTAATGCAACTCATTACAACAATCTGACTCCCGCGCAGCCTTTGGATAAGGCTACGCTGAACAAGATGGTGCTTCGTTCCCTGAACCTGCAGGCATCCTTCAACTACGAGCGTATGCAGGCCGCCGGCTGGCTGTACTGCATCCTGCCCGGTCTGGAGAAGATCCACGCAGACAACAAGGACGACCTGAAGCTCTCCATGGAGAACAACCTGGAGTTCTTCAACACTCACCCGTTCCTGGTCACCTTTGTCATGGGCATCATCCTCTCTCTGGAGCAGCAGAAGGCTGACATCGACACCATCCGTGCCGTGCGTGTCGCCGCTATGGGCCCTCTGGGCGGCATCGGCGATGCTATCTTCTGGTTCACTCTGGTTCCCATCACCGCAGGTATCACCTCGAACATGGCCATCAACGGCTCGCTGGCTGGCCCCATCCTGTTCCTGCTTATCTTTAACATCGTGCAGTTCATATGCCGCTTCTTCCTGATGTACTGGTCTTACAATCTGGGCACCAAGGCTATCGACATCCTGACTGCCAACGCGAAGGAGTTCACCCGTGCAGCTTCCATGCTGGGCGTCTTCATCGTCGGTGCTCTGACTTCCAACTACGGCGGCACCACCGTTGCTACCGTCATCGAGAACGGCGACAGCCCCATCGTTATCCAGAGCATTCTGGATGGCGTCCTGCCCAAGCTGATCCCTCTGGCTCTGACCCTCGGCCTGTTCTTCCTGATGAAGAAGAAGAACTGGAAGCCCGTTACCTGCATCGCTCTGCTGCTGGTCATCGGTCTGGTCGGCGCATTCTTCGGCATCTTTGCTTAAGGCATAAGCCGGAATCACAATGCACGCGGTACTTCTTGATTTTAATGGGACGATGTTCTTTGATACCCGCTTCCACATGGAGGCGTGGTCAAAGATCTATCATGAACTGCATCCCGAAGATAAAAGCCCTCTTGCATCGACGAAGATTTGCGGCCCCTGCAACGATGTCATCCTGAAGAACATGGCCCCGTGGCTCACCCCTGCGGAGCGCCAGCAGTATTCAGAAAAGAAAGAGGCGCTGTACCGGGAGGCATGCAGGAACGATCCTGCCAGTTTACACCTCGTAGCAGGTGCTGAGGAGCTGCTGCAAGGCTTACAGAAGCGCGGCATCCCGTTCGCGCTGGCGAGTGCTTCCATAAAAGCAAATGTTGATTTCTACTTTGACTCGTTTCCAATCGGTCACTGGCTGAAACAACAGGACGTCGTGTACGACGACGGAAGCTATGCCGACAAAGGCGAGATGCATCTGGAAGCTGCGCGGAGGCTGGGTGTTCCGTTCTCTGAGTGCTTGGTCATCGAGGACAGCGTCACCGCCATCGCTCTGGCAAAACGAAACGGCGCGGGCCGGATCGTGGGCGTCGGAGAGACGGCAGACGGGTCCGAGCTGCTGGCACTGGGAGCAGACCACTACATCCACGACTTTACAGAATTTGATTACGGTTGGCTGGAAAACTGAGTTCACCCAATGAGTTTCCACTTCCACAGTTGATAAGGCGGCTTCGAGAGATCGAAGCCGCCTTTGTCGTGTCCGGATGCTATGGTTTTGAGCTGCACAGGGGTCAAAAGTGGAAAACTGCGCAGGGAGGATAAAATAAAACGCGGAGGACTTTCCCGTTAAAAGAAAAGTCCTTCGCGTTTTTGCAGCATGTCCCAGACAGGAGTCGAACCTGCGGCCTTCCCCTTAGGAGATGGACCCAGTGCATATATTCCCTATCAACGGGGATAAAGAAAATGCAGTTATATCAAGGCTTTTCTCCATGTTCTCTATAAACCTTGTACAAGCAAAATCAAGCAAAAACAAAGGATTTTAGCCCCCTATTGTTTGCACTCTGTTTGCAAAGGCGCGAAATTTGGCGTTAGCCAAAAGTTCAATTCCCGTCGAGACTTAATTATATTCATGGTATCGTGGACATAGTTTACCATACATAGAGGTTCATTACAAGAGGTATAGAGCCAGTAAAAGTGCCTGTTTTATCTTTTTCAGGAAAGGTAGAGCAGGCACTTTTTTTCATATCTAAACTTAGAAAGAAATGAGGTGAAATTATGAATACACAGATTATTGCCATAGCCAACCAAAAAGGTGGTGTCGGCAAAACAACCACTTGTGCCAATCTTGGAATTGGTCTGGCGCAGTCCGGGAAGAAAGTCCTTCTGATTGACGGAGACCCACAGGGAAGCCTGACCATCAGCTTGGGCAATCCTCAGCCTGATAAGCTGCCCTTTACACTGTCAGACGCTATGGGCCGTATTTTGATGGATGAACCAATTCGTCCCGGCGAGGGTATCCTGCACCACCCTGAGGGCATAGACCTGATGCCTGCGGACATCCAGCTATCTGGTATGGAGGTATCTCTGGTAAACGCTATGAGCCGAGAAACCATTCTGCGACAATATCTGGACACGCTGAAGGGGCAATACTCCCATATCCTTATTGATTGCCAGCCCTCCCTGGGTATGCTTACGGTCAATGCACTGGCTGCCGCTAATAGGGTTATAATCCCCGTCCAGGCAGAGTATCTTCCAGCTAAAGGTTTGGAGCAGCTTTTGCAAACTATCAATAAGGTTCGCAGACAAATCAATCCCAAGCTGCAAATTGATGGGATTCTGCTGACGATGGTAGACAGCCGAACCAACTTTGCCAAAGAAATCTCCGCTCTTCTGCGCGAAACCTATGGCAGTAAGATCAAGGTGTTTACATCAGAAATTCCTCATTCTGTCAGGGCTAAAGAAATCAGTGCTGAAGGAAAAAGCATTTATGCCCATGATCCTAATGGCAAAGTGGCTGAGGGCTACAAAAATCTGACGAAGGAGGTATTGAAACTTGAAAAGCAGCGCGAAAAAATAGAGCTGGCCTCAGTAGATGACCTGTTTTCTACTGAAGAAAGTCGGCAAGACGAGCAACTGGAAAAAATTCAGGAAATTCCCCTATCTGAACTGCATCCGTTCAAGGATCACCCCTTCAAGGTCAAGGATGATGATGCAATGATAGAAACCGCAGACAGCATCAAAAAGTATGGAGTTTTGGTTCCTGCGATTGCCAGACCACTGCCTGATGGCGGTTATGAGCTGGTAGCTGGTCACAGACGCCGCAGAGCCAGCGAATTGGCCGGAAAAGAAACCATGCCTGTCATTGTGCGCGACTTGGATGACGATGCTGCCACAATTATTATGGTTGACAGCAATTTGCAGCGAGAAAATCTGCTCCCCAGTGAAAGGGCCTTTGCCTACAAAATGAAGCTGGAAGCCATTAAACATCAAGGAGCAAGAACAGACCTGACTTCTGTTCAAGTTGAACAGAAGTTGAGCGCCAGAGACCAGGTGGCAAAAGAAGCCGGTGAACGAAGCGGTATCCAGGTAATGCGATATGTTCGTTTGACTGAACTGATTCCAGAGCTTTTGGATATGGTGGATGAAAAGAAAATCGCATTTAACCCAGCCTATGAACTCTCTTTTTTGAAAACGGACGAACAGCAAATGCTGGTGGAAACAATGGACTATGAGCAGGCTACCCCTTCTCTCTCTCAGGCTCAGCGAATGAAAAAGTTCAGCCAGGAAGGGAAATTGTCAGAAGATGTGATGCTTGCCATCATGTCAGAGGAAAAAAAGGCTGATCTGGATAAAGTGACCTTGAGCAGCGATACCTTGCGAAAGTATTTCCCCAAAAGCTATACACCGGCCAAAATGCAGGAAACCATTATTAAACTGCTGGAACAATGGCAGAAAAAACGCCAACGAGATCAGGAACGATGAAGGGAGAGCCTATGAAAGATATTGCAGCAAGGGAGCTGAAAGGCCACAACATTCTTGCAGTGGAGCGATTTTGGGACAGCACTTGCTGGATGATTGAGTTTACTGTCTTGCGCCCTACTGCTTATGGAGAACCTGGTGACGAAATGAGGCTTTTTCTCACAGAGGACGGGTATCAGTCAGCTCTGCAAAGCCAGCAGCGTCGAGAAATCAAAATTAAGAGATATGCTCATGTTATTGAGGGGCATATCCTCGACTTCAAGCCTAAAAAACACCGTCGTTCATAACCGATACAACGAAAGGAAAGGAATGAATATGTGTACTGTAAGAGAAATCCGAGAAGCTATTCAAGAAGATTGCCGCTCACAGCGTGATATGGAATCCACCGAGATTGACCGTGTTTTTCAAACCTTACCATTTTCTCAGGAAAGGGATCTGTTTGATAAACCACCAATGCCAAAACGCCTCTACCGACGCAAGAAAAAAGATACAGACAGACCCTAACCGCTGCCACAATTCTTTTATGAATTGCGGCTTTTTTCATACCTGAGAAATGAAAGGAGTGAAGTAAATGGCTGTTTTTCGTGTAGAACGCACTGGCGATTACACGGTTATGAGCAATTTTCATCTAAAAGACAAACGACTTTCTTTGAAGGCAAAGGGTCTCTTGTCGCAGATGTTATCTCTGCCTGATGACTGGGATTATACGCTGTCAGGACTCAGCTATATCAATCGAGAAAGCAAAGATGCAATCCGCTCTGCTGTCAATGAGCTTGAAACAGCCGGATACATTCGGCGCAGACAGACAACTGATGCTTCTGGTAAATTCGCAGCCAATGAGTATACCATTTTTGAGCGTCCCATCGAGGGAGAACCGATGTTGGATAAGCCGTTGTCGGAAAACCCAATAACGGTAAACCCGTCAGCGGTAAATCCGTTACCGGAAAATCCAACACAATTAAATACTAAGAAATCAAATACCCAAAAACAAAATACTCATGGATCAAATACCGATTCCATTCCCTTCCGGGAAACAGCGGCGGTAATACCGCCGGAACGGAAAGGAAGGGATGCGATGTCTGTCACAGAGATAGAAAATTATCGGGAATTGATTTTGGAGAATATCGAGTATGATTGTCTGAAGCAGCGTTATCCTCTCTATCTGGATGACCTGAATGAGATCGTAGAGCTGTTGGTAGAAACGGTCTGTGCCAAACGAAAGACCACCCGGATCTCTGGTGCGGACTTTCCTCATGAAATTGTACGCTCCCGCTTTTTGAAGCTGGACAGCTCTCACATCGAGTTTGTCATGGACTGTCTGCAAAAGAACACCACCCAGGTACGCAACATGAAGCAGTACCTGCTTGCGGTGCTGTTCAATGCGCCTACCACCATGAATAACCACTACACTTCACTGGTAAATCACGATATGCACGCAGGCGGCTGGTAATCAGCCGCTTTTGTATTACACCAAAGGAGGCACAGCATGAATCAGATTGAAATTTTCAATAGTCCAGAGTTCGGAAGCATTCGCACTTTGGAACAGAATGGCAAAGTATTATTTTGCGGTACAGATGTGGCAACAGCGCTGGGATATACCAATCCACGCAAAGCCGTCCGCGACCATACCAGGGATGGAACGAAATGTTCCATAGGGGTCCAGACTGGGAAAAAGGCAGATGGAAGCCCCGCGGTACAAATGGTCGAAATGCTCTTTATCCCCGAAGGTGATCTATATCGTCTGATCGCCCATAGTAAACTGCCGTCAGCGGAACGGTTTGAACAATGGGTGTTTGATGAAGTTCTACCTGCCATTCGCAAGCACGGAGCCTATCTCACAAAAGAGAAGTTGTGGGAGATAGCCACTTCTCCGGAAGCTCTGATAAAGCTCTGCTCCGAGCTGCTTGCTGAGCGGGAAGAAAATGCGTCGCTACGAGAGGAAAATGCCCTGCTGGAGAGTAAGGCAGCCTTTTATGATTTGTTCATCGACCTCAATCACAGTACCAACCTCCGCACCACCGCCAAAGAGTTGCTTGTCCCGGAGCGTCGGTTTGTCCGTTTCCTTCTGGAAAAGCGTTTTGTGTACCGCACCGCATCCGGTAATGTACTGCCCTATGCAAAGCCAGCCAATGAAGGACTGTTTTGTGTCAAAGACTACTGCAATCACGGGCATATCGGCTCCTATACGCTGATAACCCCGCAAGGCAAACTCTACTTTGCTCAGCTGAGAGACATGATTTTGATGGTTGTATGAGAGTGGGAAAGGAAGTGAGTTTTATGCCAGAAGGCAAAACAATCGGTCAGCTGATGGAAGAAATGCGCCAGAAAGCTGGAGCGCAGAACTATCACGGCCATGACTACATGGATCTCCAGCGATTTGCTGAGAACACCCGGCACATGATTATTTTTGATGTGCTGACGCATGACTCCCCGGTGGGCTGGAAAGGTGAACGAACCCGCCTGTTTTTGTCAGATAAGGGCTATGAAAAAGCTCTGGACAGTCAGGCAAAGGGACAGATCAAGATTCTCAGTCATGCAAAGGTCAGAAATGGAGATTTGCTCTATGACCGTTCTGAGCAAATTCGTTGAGGGCGGTTCGATGAAGAAATACCTTCTCCGGCGGCTGGTGGTCCCGCCTTAGAAATAAATGCACCACCCCTGCACATTTTGTGGAAAGGAGGCGATGAAAATGCAGGAAGAAGTGGAAAACAGGACTTTAACGCTGGTTGTCAGCGGAACAAAGTTCACCGGCAGGCTGCTCAAAGCCGCCATCAGCAAGTACCTTGCCCACCGCAAGGAAAAGAAGCTGCAAAAGCAGAGAAGCCGTGACGCGCCTGTGAAGCCCCAGGGCAAGCAGACGGTGAAACAGCTGATTGGTCAAAACCAAGGGGTTTCCAACATCGAGATCACCGACCCCTCCATCAAGGAGTTTGAGAAGATCGCCCGGAAATACGGCGTGGACTATGCGGTGAAGAAGGACCGCAGCAGCTCCCCACCCAAGTACCTGATCTTTTTCAAGGGTCGGGACGCGGATGCCCTGACCGCTGCTTTTACCGAGTACACCGGGAAAAAGGTCAGAAAGGCGGAGAAATCCGAGCGCCCGTCCGTGCTGGCAAAGCTGAGCCAGTTCAAAGAACTGGTAAAACACGCCGTCGTGGACCGGAACAAGCGGAAGGAGCTGGAACGATGAAAAAGCAGCTGAACATCAAAAAGCTCATTTTGCTGAATCTGCCGTATATCCTGATGGGGCTTTTCTCCACCAACTTCGGTGAAGCGTGGCGGATGGCCGTGGGTGCGGACGCTTCGGCAAAAATGCTCTCGTTCTTCTCCACGCTGCCGGTGGCGCTGGCCAGCTGGTGGCCCAGCCTGCACCCGCTGGACCTGCTGGTGGGCCTGTGCTGCTGCGGCGGCCTGCGGCTGGCTGTGTACCTGAAAAGCAAGAACGCCAAGAAGTACAGGCACGGCATGGAATACGGTTCCGCCCGGTGGGGAACCCATGAGGACATTACACCCTACATCGACCCGGTATTCCAGAACAATGTGATTCTGACGAAAACGGAGAGCCTGACAATGAACAGCCGCCCCAAGGACCCAAAGACCGCCAGAAACAAAAATGTGCTGGTGATTGGCGGCTCCGGTTCCGGTAAGACCCGCTTCTGGCTCAAACCGAATCTGATGCAGATGCACAGTTCTTATGTGGTCACAGACCCAAAGGGAACCATTTTGGTGGAGTGCGGGAAAATGCTCCAAAGGGGCGCACCCAAACTGGGAAAGGACGGAAAGCCCATGAAGGATAAGCACGGCAAGGTCATTTATGAGCCGTACCGAATCAAGGTCCTAAATACCATCAACTTCAAGAAGTCCATGCACTATAACCCTTTCGCCTATATCCATAGCGAAAAGGACATCTTGAAGCTGGTAACAACGCTGATCGCCAATACCAAAGGCGAAGGCAAGGCCGGAGACGATTTCTGGGTAAAAGCAGAAACCTTGTTGTACTGCGCGCTTATTGGCTATATCCATTATGAGGCTCCGGTGGAGGAACAAAACTTCTCCACCCTCATTGAGTTCATCAACGCCATGGAAGTCCGTGAGGATGACGAGGAGTTCAAAAACCCCGTAGACCTGATGTTTGATGCACTGGAAGCCGAGAAGCCAAACCACTTTGCGGTGCGCCAGTATAAGAAATATAAGCTGGCCGCCGGTGTTGTATGCTCTAAAAGACTTCTTAATCAAGCGGTTGGGAAGTCTCTTAGAACACACAACCTAAAACCGAAGAAAGGAGCGCAAGTTATGAGAAAAAATGAGAAAATCACAGCTCTGTACGAACGACTGAGCCGTGATGACTTTGGCAAAGATGATGACCAACAGCGTGAGAGCAATTCCATATCCAATCAAAAGGCAATGTTGGAGGAGTTCGCCGCACGGCAGGGCTTTACAAACATTGTCCATTTCACGGACGATGGCATTAGTGGTACTTGCTTTGACCGTCCCGGATTTTTAGCAATGATGAAAGAAGTGGAAGCCGGGAATGTGGAGTATTTGTGCATCAAGGACATGAGCCGCATGGGTCGTGACTATCTGAAAGTCGGTCAGATTATGGAAATCCTGCGTCAGCGTGGCGTTCGCCTTATCGCCATCAATGACGGCGTGGACAGTGCCAGAGGGGACGATGATTTTACCCCTTTCCGCAACATTATGAACGAATACTACGCCAGAGACACCAGCCGTAAAATCCGTTCCACTTTCCAGTCCAAAGGCAAGTCCGGCAAGCACCTCACAGGCACGGTCATTTACGGCTATCTTTGGAACGAAGCCAGAGACCAATGGTTGGTTGACCCCGAAGCCGCCGAGGTGGTCAAGCGCATCTTTGCCATGACGATTGACGGCTACGGTCCGTATCAGATCGCCAGCAAGCTGAAAGAAGAAAAAGTCCTCATTCCGTCCGCTTACCTTGCCCGGCACGGCGAGGGCGTGAACAAAAACAAGACTTTCAAAGATGTGTACGGCTGGGGTTCTTCCACCATCTGCAACATTCTTGAAAAGCGTGAATATCTGGGACACACCATCAACTTCAAGACCCGAAAGCACTTCAAGGACAAGAAAAGCCATTATGTCCCGGAGGACGAATGGACAATTTTCGAGAATACCCATGAAGCTATCATTGACCAGCAGACCTTTGACCTTGTGCAGAAAATCCGTGGGAATGTCAGACGCTACCCGGACGGCTGGGGCGAAGCAGCTCCCCTCACAGGCTTGCTTTATTGTGCCGATTGCGGCGGCAAGATGTATGTCCACCGTACCAACAACGGCAAGCGTATTTCTCAATATACCTGTTCCCAATACAGCAAAGTCCCAGTTGGAAAGCTCTGCACGACACAGCACCGTATCAATGAAGATGTGGTACTGTCCCTTGTTTCCGAAATGCTCAAAGCTATTGCCGAGTATGCGAAGCATGACAGAGCCGAGTTTGTCCGAGTGGTGCAGGAAGCGCAGTCCAGCCAGCAGACGGCAGAGGTCAAGAAACAGCGGACACGCCTTGCCACCGCAAAGCAGAGAGTTTCCGAGCTGGAAGTCCTGCTCTGCAAAATCTATGAGGACAACATTTTAGGAAAGCTGTCTGACAGCAGATATGCCACTCTGGACGCTCAATATGAAAAGGAGCAGACCGAGCTTACCGCTGAAATCTCTGTTCTGGAAAAGGCTATCAAGAGCTACGAGAAGCACGAAAAGGACGCTGACCGTTTTATCGCTCTGATTGACAAGTATGAGAACTTCGACAAGCTGACGATTGCCATGCTCAATGAGTTTATTGAGAAAATCCTTGTGCATGAGCGTGACCGCAAGGGCAGTATTCAGACCACACAGGAGGTCGAGATTTACTTCAATTTCGTGGGTCGTTTCGTTCCCCCTGCGTTTGGCGAAGTGGAGCTTACCCCGGAGGAATTAGAGGAAATCCGCAAGCGTGAGGAACGCAAGGACAGGCTCCACCAGAACTACTTGAAGCGGAAAGCCAATGGTAAACAGAAAGAGTATGAGGAGCGCACGAAAGCCAAGAAAAAAGCGGAGATTGAAGCCAGAAAACAGGCAATCCGCACCGAGGATATTGCCAGAGGGGTATTTATCCCGGTGAGCAGTTTGCCGCAGCTGGGACCGAGAAAGGGAGCGTGATTTTATGAAAGAGTTGAAACCGAGAATCCATGAGAACGGTATGGACTATGTGTTGGTGGGCGACTACTATGTGCCGGACTTGAAGCTGCCGGAGGAACGCCGACCTATTGGGCATTGGGGACGCTTGCACCAGTCCTATCTGAAATTGCACCGTCCCATGCTTTACAACGAGCTAATTTTGTCCGGCAGGCTCCACACCGTCGTTGCCGATCTGAACGAGCAGGCGGCAGACAGGCTGGACTTGATTATCCGGCAGATGATGAAAGCCGAGGGCGTGACCGAAGCCATGAAAGCGGAAAATCAGATGTTATGGGTGCAGTCAATGAACTCCATCCGCTGCCGGGCAGAGGAAATCATCAAGACGGAACTAATCTACTGTTGAGAGAGGTAAAGCTATGATTTTGGAAGCCATGTATAATGGGGAGTTTTATCCCTGCGAGACAGTTGTACCTACATCACCGGAATACCGAAAGGCAGTCATAGCCTGTGAAAAGCTCATGGAGCAGTTGTCCCAGCGGCTCAGCAAAGAGGACTATGAGCTGGTGCAGAAACTCCGGGCGCAGACAGCAATCGCCCAATGTGAAGAAAGTGAAAGTCACTTCAAGTATGGCTTTTCCGCTGGGCTGATGTTCAGCAGGAAGCCCATGAACAAGTGCAGCAGAAGAAAGAAAAATAGATGAAGAAAGCCGCCTGAGCAGAAAGAAACTGTTCGGGCGGTTTCAGCATTCGCCAGTAGATTTATTCACACTCTTGTGATAAAATTTACTACAATAAAGAGCGTGATAGCACTAATTTTATGGGGGGATGCTTAATGAATAGAATTTTGAAAAAATTTTTACAGCGGGGTGTCGATTTAAGTCCTGTGGGAGTTGAACTCCGTGAGGATAATACAAATTATTTTTGTACCCCAAAAGGGGCATCGGTTTTTGGATGGGCAGGGATAGATGGTATCCACTTCTGTTTCATTCGTGGATTTGGAGAGATGGTTTTCTCTGTCAGCCCCATGAATACTTCTCCTGATTATGTTCATCCAGTAGCTGAAAATTTTACCGACTTTCTGCGGCTTATACTGGCTTGTGGTGATGTGGCGGCAGTGGAACAAGCGTGGATGTGGAACGAAGCACAGTTTGAAGCCTTTCTCAATGAAAACCCTACAACCCAGGAACAACAGCAAACTTTATCGGAAATTTCAGAGAAGATGAATTTGTTGCCTATGGAACAACCGTGGACATATATCAAAAACCTGCAATCTTCCTTTGATTACAGTCAGATTAAATACACAGAAGATTATTACGATAATGATATGACTTCAGAGGCAGAATTGGTTGCCCCTGAATGGAAGGTCTACTTTGATGGAGATTTCTGGGGACATCGAGGTAAAGACCGTGCCGGAAAAGAGATCAAGCTGGATAAACAATTCGATTGGGCTGGATATCATTGGGTAATTCCGGCAGCTTATTCATGTAGCAAAGGACTTGTCGTTGATTTTTGTATGCGAGTTGATTCAGAAAGCATCCGTGACTTCATGAAAAAATGGAATCTGGACTGGGAAAATGACTCATGTGAAAATTTTACCCGTGAGCAACAGATGCAGATGGAATGGGAAAACCCACTTTGTTTTAACTTCAAACCTTGCTTGAAGTTAAACGAGAAAATATTACAGACAACCCATGGCTGCGCTGTGAGCTTTAATCCTTGTCTGCCAGATGGCGTTATCAATGAGTTGGAAGCAAAATGGGCAATCGACCATTATGGGCTGGATAGTACTTATGGCTGGGTCATATGCAGAGACGTATTTCCTTGGGGAACCAAGCATCACCCTGAAATCAATAAACTTTTTCTTACAATGGAGCAGCAACCAGGACAAGTTCCAGGCTCACATTTCAAAGTTCACGCACCCGGAGATTCATTTATGTTTTCCCATCCTGTTAGCGGAATAACCCATACACTGACCGTGCAGGAAATAGAACAGCAGACAGTTCCTCAAAATAGTTTTGGTTCTGATCGCTGGATTTATCCGACACATTATATTGCCATGAGTTATACACTTACCCCTGAACCGATGGAGAACATTTCGGTTTTTGACTGTGATGAAGGCGATAGACCGATAGAAGTTACACCAGACGATCATTCGTTCCGTCCAGTTGGCAGTAGTTCCTGTTTTGTTGTTGGTGTTATTGGTGGTGCAGATGGTCCGACAGCAGTTATATATGGAACAAATTCACAAGAAAAACTTCATGCTGCTTGTTCTGCTCTGCACTTTGAACCGGTTGGTGATGATGTCGAGTGGCGTATCGTGTTCAATGTTACGCAGTTTGACAAAGAAACATTCCCAATTATCTAAAAATACCCTTAGAACTCTAAGGGCGCACTTCTATACTCTCTATCGAGAGTAGTGCGTCCTGCGGAGCTTCATTCCCGGTCAGCAGAAGAAAACTGCTCGACCGAGAATGTTTCGACACTTCGTTCCGTCAAGGGAGCTACACTCCCTTGCGACGCTTGTGCGTCTATCCCTTGTGGACTTGCCGTCCGCAAACGGTTTTGACAAACCGTTCGCCGCCAGCAAGTTTGAAAAAGGAACCTGAATCTGACAAGGAGTTTTGGTAGCGTGAAAAAGAGATTTCTTAAAATTGTGATAGGGATTGTTTTCGTTTGCGTTTTATTCGTTGGATTTCTTTATGCAAACAATGACATCGGTATGACTTCGACCAATTTGGAAGCGGATATTCGTTCATCGCAGAAGATTAAAGATGATTGGACGCTTGAAGGAAGCGATTCTAACACGATGGCTGCTTATATTTCTTATCCTCAGGATATGAGCGACCACACTTTTTCCGTCTATGTCAATCGTCCAGGACTTTCCTTCGGATATTTTTTCCGTGGAGGTGGAACCCTTTCGGGGGTTCAAAGAGGAATTGCGGAGTTTACTGTAGAGGGATATAGTGAACGAGCATTTATTTCTATGAATCAACAGCAGGTGCAACAACTTGAAATAGATGATGGCAACGCAATTCAAGTGATTGATATTGACAGCAATAAACCTTTTGCGATTGTCTTGCCTATAAATGCGGGTAATATTACTTTTTATGATGTAAATAGAAATACTGTAGAATATTGGAATAATCCTCTTTGACAATTTCCAGCTCGCCTTACCGAGACTAACAACCCGAATACCGAAAAACTGACCGTCCGCTGGTCGCAATGTGCGAAAAGTTGACGGTCTTTTTTTATCCCCATTTTCAAAAAAGGAGGTCAAACAGAATGGAAAAAGCGAAAGCCCTTGAACAACTCCGAGCCGAAAAGGAACGAGCAGAGACGCAGCTTGCGCAGGAACAGCACAAGCTGGAGCGTCTGGAGAACAGAAAGAAATATCTGGAGAAAGGCGAACGCACCAAGCGCACCCACCGCCTTTGCAATCTGGGCGGCACGGTTGAGAGCCTTGCCCCGGAGGTCAAAGATCTCACACGCACCGAAATGACAGAGCTGATGGAACACATCTTTTCCCTGTCCGAAGTCCAGCGAGCCGTCCGTCACATGGCGATTACTCACACCAACCAAGCGAACAGAGAAAAGGAGTTGAAAGCCGATGGCACTATTTCATCTAAGCGTCACGCAGACTAAGCGAAGCGCAGGACAGTCCGCTATTGCTTCTGCCGCCTACCGTGCCGGGGAGCGATTGTATAGCGAGTATTACGGCGAATACAGCGACTACACCCGCAAGGGCGGCGTGATCTGCTCCGACATTCTCCTGCCGTCCCATGCACCGCCAGAATACGCAGACCGCCAGACCCTATGGAACGCCGTGGAAAAAGCCGAGCGTGGAAAGAACGCCCAGCTTGCATACAGCTTTGACATTGCCTTGCAGAATGAATTTTCCCTTGAGGAAAACATCGCTCTTGCAAGGCAATTTTTATTGGAGAACTTTGTGAGCCGTGGCATGGTGGTTGACTTCGCCGTACACCAGCCAGACCGGGAGGACGGCGGCATACCCAATCCGCATTTTCATGTGCTTTGCCCCATCCGTCCCATCGAGCAGAACGGCAAATGGGGACTAAAGCAACGCCGGGTGTACGAGCTGGACGAGGACGGCAACCGTATTCGAGACGCAAACGGAAAGTTTGTGTTCAACGCCGTTCCCACTACCGACTGGGGCAGTCCCGAAACGCTGGAACATTGGCGTCAGACATGGGCGGAACTATGCAACGCCAAGTTTGCGGAAAAAGGTATTGATGTTCGTATCGACCACCGGAGCTATGAGCGTCAGGGCGTGGAGCTTCTTCCCACCGTCCACGAGGGCGCAACCGTTCGGGCAATGGAGAAGAAAGGCATACGCACCGAGAAAGGCGAGTTCAACCGCTGGATCAAAGCCACCAATGCCGTTATCCGTGACATCAAGAAGAAAATCGCTCTCCTGTTCGATTGGATTGCCGAAGCAAAAGCGGAGCTTGCCAAGCCGCAGGCACCCGACCTTGTTTCGCTGCTGAGCGCCTATTACACCCAGCGCAGAGCCGGGGCATATTCGCAGAAAGGCAAGGTCAGCAATCTAAAGGAGATGAACGAGACTTTCAATTATCTCCGGGCAAACGGCATTTACTCCCTTGAAGATTTGGAAAGCCGTGTCAGCGAACACAGTGCTGCCACAGAGAGCTTGAAGAAAACGCTGGACGAACAGACCGCCCGAATGAAAGCAATTAAGCAGCTCTATGACAGCTCCGCTGCTTTCCAGAGCTTGAAGCCTGTCTATGACGGCTTGCAGAAAATCAAGTTTGAGAAGCCCAGAGCCAAGTACAAGGCAGAGCATGAAGCGGAACTGAAACAGTTCTACGCCGCCAGACGCAAGCTGACCGGGGAGTTCCCAGACGGCAAGGTGGATATGAAAAAGCTGACCGAAGAGTATGACGAGCTGGAACAGGCGCACAACACCACCTATGGCGAGTTTAAGACCGTCAGAGACGATTTACACCGTCTTTGGAAGGTCAAGTCATGTGTAGATACTGCCGCCCGATTTAACGAGCGTACAGAGGAACAAATGCACCAAAATCGACCCCAAACACGACACAAAAAGGAGGATATATCCCGATGAATTACACCCAAGCACAGATTGACCGGGCAAACGCCGTCAGTCTGGAAGATTTTCTCCGCACACAGGGAGAGACACTTATCAAAAGCGGACGAGAATACCGCTGGAAAGAACATGACAGTCTGACCGTCCGGGGAAACAAGTGGTTTCGACACAGCCAGAGCAAGGGCGGCTATCCCATTGATTTTGTCATGGAGTTTTACGGCAAGTCCTTTCCCGAAGCTGTCCAGCTCCTGACCGGCGAAAGCGGCGAAGGACAGACCGAAGCCACCACAGCACCGCCCACAGCGTTCCACTTGCCCTTGCACAACCGAACAGCCGACAGAGCAATTCAATATCTTTGCGAAAGCCGAGGTCTCAACCCGAAACTGGTTGAGGCTTTTCTTCTTTCCGGGGATATTTACGAGGACGCAAAGCGGCACAATGTTGTCTTTGTTGGCAGAGACCGAAGCGGTACGCCGAGATACGCCCATGTGCGAGGAACGGCAGACCCATTCAGACAGGATATTACCGGGTCTGACAAGTCCTATCCGTTCCGCTATGAGGGAAACGGCAACCAGCTTTTTGTTTTTGAAGCGCCGATTGACCTTTTGTCCTTTATCTGCCTTTATCCGCAGGATTGGCAGAAAAGAAATTATCTTGCCCTGGGCGGCGTTTCGGGCAAAGCCCTTGACCGTTTTCTTTCTGAACGCAAGGACACCCGAAAAGTGTTCCTCTGCCTTGACAGCGACACCGCAGGAAGCGAAGCCTGTACCCGACTGGCACAGTCCATTCCCGGCGAGATCGCCGTCATTCGCCTTGTCCCGGCAAGGAAAGACTGGAACGATGTTCTCCGTCAGCAAGGGGACATTCCCAGCCGCAAATTCATAGCCGAGACAATCACGCTGCGAGAGCTGCCCACCGCCCAGCCTGTTCCCATGCTCCGCATGGCAGATGTGGAGCTGACGAGCGTGGATTGGCTATGGTTTCCCTATATCCCCTTTGGAAAGCTGACGATTATACAGGGCAACCCCGGCGAGGGCAAGACCTACTTTGCCATGCGTCTTGCGGCGGCTTGCACCAACCGAAAGCCCTTGCCCGGTATGGAAACAATTGAGCCTTTTAATATCATCTACCAGACCGCAGAGGACGGTCTGGGCGATACCGTCAAGCCCCGACTGATGGAAGCGGAAGCAGACCTTGAAAGAGTGCTTGTCATTGACGATAGGGACACACCGCTGACCCTTGCCGATGAGCGTATAGCAAGGGCAATCCGGGAAAACAACGCAAGGCTTGTTATCATTGACCCGGTACAGGCGTTTCTGGGCGCAGATGTGGACATGAACAGAGCAAACGAGGTGCGCCCGATATTCCGCAGTTTGGGAGACATTGCACAGGCTACCGGGTGCGCTATCGTGCTGATCGGACACCTGAACAAAGCCGCAGGAACGCAAAGCACCTATCGGGGATTAGGGTCTATCGACATCACGGCGGCAGTCCGCAGTCTGCTCTTTATCGGCAAGCTGAAAGACAGTCCCACGACGAGGGTGCTTATCCATGAGAAAAGCTCCCTTGCGCCGCCCGGACAGTCCCTTGCATTTTCTCTGGGAGACGAGAAAGGCTTTGAGTGGATAGGGGCTTATGACATTACCGCTGACGAGCTTCTTGCCGGGACAGACACCGCAAAGACCGAGAGCAAGACCGCACAGGCGCAAATGCTCATTCTGGAACTGCTTGCAGACGGAAAGAAAATGCCAAGTGCAGAGCTGGAAAAGACGGTCAATGAGCGTGGGATTTCCTCACGCACCATGCGAACGGCGAAAAGCCGTATCGGGGACAGACTTGTGACCGAGAAAGACGGCACAGCATGGGTCTGCTATCTCCGAAACTGACAACAGGAACACGGCAAGCGTGGCAAAGACGGCAAGGTTTTTATAGATACCTTAATGTTGCCGCCTTGCCTTGTTCCATCATACCGACACCGCCCGATGATGAACAGTCACCGGGCATTTTTCATTTACAGGAGGATTTTGAATGAACAATACCGCAACTAACACCGCCACTTGCCCGACTGTCAGAAAGCAGATCGGCAAGACAACCTATATCGTGCGTGTGCATTTCAGCCAGACCGCCAAGGAGACGATGGAGGACAAAATCAAGCGTATGCTTCGTGAAGAAGTCCGCAAAATGTGACTTCTTCTTGAATTTGATGAAAAAGTCCTTGACTTTTCGTCTCTGGAAAAACAGCCAAGTCGATTTTGATTTCCTGCGGCGCTCGCCTTGCCGTGTTCGACATTGCAGAGTTGCGTGAGGTCACGGCTTATGATGAGCTGGAGCTGGATACTCTGGGAGACAGGAAAACTGCCCTGTTCCTCATCATGAGTGACACTGATGACAGCTTTAATTTCCTTATATCCATGTGTTATACCCAGCTGTTTAACCTGCTCTGCGAAAAGGCCGACGATGTGTACGACGGCAGACTGCCGGTTCATGTGCGCTGTCTGATCGACGAGTGCGCCAACATTGGCCAGATACCCAAGTTGGAAAAGCTGGTGGCCACCATCCGAAGCCGTGAGATCTCCGCCTGTCTGGTGTTGCAGGCGCAGAGTCAGCTCAAGGCGATTTATAAGGATAACGCAGATACCATTATCGGAAACATGGATACTTCCATCTTTCTGGGCGGTAAGGAGCCGACCACTCTCAAGGAGCTGGCCGCCGTGCTGGGTAAGGAAACCATCGACACCTACAACACCGGAGAGAGCCGTGGGAGGGAAACATCCCATTCACTCAACTATCAAAAATTGGGGAAAGAGCTGATGAGCCAGGATGAGCTTGCTGTTATGGATGGCGGCAAGTGTATCCTCCAGCTGCGCGGTGTGCGTCCTTTCCTTTCGGATAAGTACGACATCACCAAGCACCCCAATTTCAAGTACACTGCCGACGCGGATGACAAGAACGCTTTTGATATTGAAGCATTCTTGTCCGCAAGGCTGAAACTCAAGCCCAATGAGGTCTGCGATGTATATGAAGTAGACACAAAGGGCGCTTAATTTCGTTCCGCTTTAGAAGGGAGTGATCTTATCTATTCGCCGCACCTGCCCTCTATGGGCCATTGGCGTACAAAGCGGACAATCGCAAGAAAAATAATGAAAAAGGAGGACAGCCGGAATCATGCCCCCGGAAACCGGGCGGCAGATTGTTCCGGCTTTTGTATGCCTATGAAACATGACAAACCTATTTTTTAATCAGATTCCGGCTAACAAACTATATGGCATTTTTTGAACAGGCAATCACCGTTCTTCAGACCCTCGTTATCGCGCTCGGTGCCGGTCTCGGTATCTGGGGCGTTATCAACCTGCTGGAAGGTTACGGCAACGACAACCCCGGCGCCAATACTTGTGTACGGTAAAGAAGCATTCAACAAAGATAGACAGTCAGCCCTACTATTCCGATAATTCTGTATTAGCTGCTGTAAAGTTCCAGCGCAAGCATAGATTGTTCAGCACATACTTTTTATTTTCGGTATCACAGATTTTCCGTCCCGATCTTGACATTATATATATATATATATGTATAATGGTTAGCAATAACTAACCATGTGTATTGGTACGAGTTTTTACACTTCCAAGGTCATTTCTGAGAATTGGTACATTTCGGTTGGTTGGTCTATCATCATAATTTCAAGGAGGAACCTAAAGAATATGAAAAAAAGCAAAAAAATAATTGCTGCTGCTTTTGTTGCTGTTATGGCTCTTCAGTTAGCAGCGTGCCACGGAAATCCAAGCAGCAGTTCGACGGAAACTCCATCTGCGGAGAGTTCGCAGATCTCTGTCACAAGGGACAGGAAAGGACGGGCGGCGGATGAGCTCGTTGTTTCTATGGGCGCAAGGCTGCCCCATGAATTTGACCCCAAAGAGCGTTATGGAATGTATAACGAAGCACATATCACGCACAGTACACTGCTTCGTAGAACAGCGGATCTCGAAATTGTGGGGGATTTTGCAAAGGATTATACAATCTCTGATGACGGCTTGGTTTGGAGCTTCAATTTGCATGACGATTTTAAGTTCTCCAACGGTGAGCCGGTCACAGCTGAGGATGTAAAGTTTTCCTATGAGATGCTAAAAGAGGATGGGAAACACTGGGATCTTGCTTTTATAGATAAGATTGAGATCCCTGCTGAAAATCAGATTGTGTTTACCTTGAAAGAGCCAAGATCTACTTTTGCGATGTCGCAGCTTGTTGAAGTGCCGATCGTTCCGGCAGCACACTACGATGAAAACTATAAATTTAATCCGATTGGATCCGGTCCCTATATGGTAGCTGAGTATAAGCCGGATGAGCAGGCAATTTTTACGGTCAATCCATATTGGCATGGAGATGAGCCATACTTTAAAAAATGGACATGGGTTATGCTGGATGAAAATACGGCACTTGCCGCGCTGGAATCCGGCGATGTGGATATGATCTATGCGACACCGGAACTGGCAGACAAGAAAGTTGATGGTTGTAAGCTCTTCGATATAGAATCCAACGATGTGCGCGGCCTTTCGATGCCGTATGTAAAGACAGGTGTTATCGCGAATTCCCCGGACGGTTATCCGGTAGGGAATGATGTAACCAGCGATCCCGTTATTCGTAAGGCTTTAAATATCGGTGTGGATCGTCAGAAAGTGGTGGATACCGTGCTGAACGGGCACGGAAAACCGGCCTATTCTGTCATTGACGGGACCTCCTTCTGGAATCCGGAATCGGTTATTAAAGACAATGACCCGGAAGCTGCGAAGAAGCTTTTGGAGGAGAACGGATGGCTTGCGGGAGGTGACAGTATCCGTGAGAAAGACGGTATCAGAGCGGAGTTTGAGCTGTATTATCCAACTGCTGATCCGCTCAGAACCAACGTGGCAGTGGAAGCGGCAAGCCAGGCAAAAGAGCTTGGGATCCAGATCAACCTGGTAGGAAGCAACTGGGATGAAATGATTACAAAATCACATGAGGTATCGCTCTTATATGCGGGCGGACGTCACAATCCGAATCAGTTTTATGAATCCCATCATCCGGATTCCGCAGGAAAAGGGTGGACAAATATTACTTTCTATAACAATCCGGCAGTGACGGAATATTTGGAAAAAGCGATGAAAGCGCCCAGCTTGGAAGAGGCGGAAAAATATTGGAAGCTTGCACAGTGGGATGGAAGCACAGGCGCCTCCTCTATGGGAGATTTGGCAAACGTCTGGTTGGTAAGAATCAATCATACTTATATCGGAGACAACAGAATCAATGTGGGTAATCAAGGACTGCACAGCCACGGTCATGACTGGTCTTTGATTGCTAATATAGCGGAATGGACCTGGAACGAAAATGCACAATAATATAATTCTATAATATCATATGCCATAAGGGAGGGCTCCGAAATGGAACCCACCTTTATAGCTTAGGGGAGAAATATTTTGATGAAAACTATTTGGACTATCATAAGAAAGATTATACGGTGCTTCACACTGCTTTTAGGCATTTCTCTTCTTTCCTTTGTCCTCCTTAAAGCTTCTCCTGTAGATCCTGTAATGGCAAGCGTAAATTATGACACCACTCTGTCAGAGGAACAATATAACGCTATTGCAGAATACTATGGATTAAATGAACCTCCGGTTACGCAGTATCTGCTGTGGATTAAAAATTTCATTCATGGCGATTTCGGAACATCTCTTGTGCACAGAGAACCGGTAATAGAAGTGATAAAGGCAAGAGCCGGGGCTTCCGCATTGCTGATGGGAGTGTCTTGGATATTGTCCGGAATACTGGGATTTGCTCTTGGAACCATCGCCGCGTTTCATCAGGGGAAATTATTTGACAGGTTTGTGAAATGGTTTTCTTATCTGCAGGCGACTGTTCCGACCTTTTGGATCGGACTGATTTTTTTGCTTATTTTTGCTGTACAGCTTCGCTGGTTTCCTATCGGTATTTCCTCTCCGATCGGAGTGCTCAGCGAAAATGTAACATTCATGGACAGACTGAGACACCTGATTCTGCCCGCATTCACATTAAGCGTCCTGGGTATTGCCAATGTAACGCTTCACACCCGTGAAAAAATGATTGATGTGCTTCACAGCGAATATGTGACCTTTGCGAAAGCAAGAGGCGAAAACAGCTGGCAGATATTCAAAAACCATGCGTTACGTAATGCGATCGTTCCCGCCATCACAATTCATTTTTCTTATTTCGGTGAATTGTTTGGAGGCTCTGTATTGGCGGAGGAAGTATTCTCATATCCGGGCTTGGGTTCTACGCTGACAGAGGCAGGACTGAAGAGTGATACACCCCTGCTTTTGGCGATTGTAATGATAGGAGCCGTTTTTGTGTTCTGTGGAAACATGACTGCCGATATACTGAACGGATTGTTTAATCCTAATCTGAGGAGAGAAGCATGAAAACAGACGCAAGAATAAAAGTGATTTTTTCAATCACTATATCTGTCCTTATCATAGGCTTGATTCTGATATTGAGCTTTGTCCTGAATGAGCAGGGACTGACTCCGAACGCCGGATTAAAGAACCTGTCTCCCTCTTCGTCCTATTTATTCGGGACCGACAGCATGGGACGGGATATGCTGGTAAGAACCGTCAGGGGATTGAGATTTTCCTTGTTCGTAGGGATCATCGGCTCTGTGATCGGGGTTATGATTGCACTTACACTGGGGATCAGTGCCGCAATTGGCAATAAAACCGTCGATAAAATTGTTCTGTGGACCGTCGATATGTTTATCGGTATGCCGCATTTGGTTTTTATGATTTTGATTTCCTTTGTTGCAGGGAAAGGCGCACAAGGGGTAATTATTGCAACCGCTATTACGCATTGGCCTGCGTTGGCAAGGGTGATAAGGAACGAAGTATATGACATCAAGAACATGGACTACATTAAATTATCAAAAAACATGGGGAAAAGCAGATGGTACATCGTGGTGAATCATATTTTGCCGGTGATTTTCCCACAGATTTTCATCGGGTTTATTCTTCTCTTTCCGCATGTTATTTTACACGAAGCGTCCATGACCTTTCTCGGCTTCGGGCTGTCTGCGCAGCAGCCATCCATAGGAATCATATTATCGGAGGCGGCAAAGCACATATCCCTTGGCAACTGGTGGCTTGTTGTCCTGCCGGGGCTTTCCCTGATCCTGCTGGTAAAAAGCTTCGACAATATCGGAGAAGCCCTGAGGAAATTAAATGATCCGCAAATGAGATACATGTAGGAGACGGAATATGAGCGATAGATTACTTTGCGTCAGAGATTTGTCCATTTCATTTTCTCAATATGGAAAAGGACTTAAGCATTTTATAAGCACACCGATAAAGTCCCTGAGTGTAGAAATAAAAAAGGGGGAAATCCTTGCCATAGTAGGAGCAAGCGGTTCAGGGAAAAGTCTGCTGGCGCACGCCATTATGGATATACTTCCCCCGAATGCAATGGTAAAGGGGGAAATCTCCTACAAGGAAAAGGTGCTTGACAAAAAAACATAGGTGCCCTGCGCGGAACAGAGATCGCCTTTATTCCGCAGTCGGTCAATTATCTTGACCCGTCCATGAAGGTAAAAAACCAAGTAAGGATCGGATTGCATGAAACAAAGGAAAGAAACAGGCAGCTTCAGGAGGCTCTGTTTGAAAAATATGGACTAAAAAAAAAACAGACGGCGAACTCTACCCTTATCAGCTTTCCGGCGGTATGCTCAGACGAGTGCTGTTCGCAACCTGCGTAAAGCAGGGAATTCAGCTGATTATTGCGGATGAGCCAACTCCGGGAATACACAAAGAAGCATTGGATATGGTTTTGAAGCAGCTGCGCGACTTTGCTGATCAGGGTATGGGAGTTATGCTGATTACACATGATATTATTTCAGCAGTCAGGATCGCCGATTACATTTCTGTATTTAAGGACGGGGCAAATATAGAGACTGCACCGGCAAATTTTTTTGAAGGAAAGGGAGAGCGATTGAAAGAACAGTATACGCGAAATCTCTGGCTGGCCTTGCCGCAGAATGAGTTTCTGAGAGGAGAAGCAAATGGCATTGGAAGCTAAAAAGCTCGGGTATTACTATACTAAAAACGAGTGGATATTCAGAGATATTGATTTGAAAATTCAACGAGGTGAAATTCTGGGGATTTTCGGATACAGCGGCTGCGGCAAGACAAGTCTGTCCAAGGTGCTGTCAGACTTTTTATCGCCGAAGGAGGGAACTGTTTTTATTGACGGGAAGGCACATGGCTCTCATGGATTTCGAGAGGTACAGCTGATTTGTCAGCACCCCGAAAAAATCATGAACCCGTTATGGAGAATGAAAAAAATCTTGGAAGAGGCGTATATTCCTGAACCGGAGCTGCTGGAGACGTTCGGAATCAGAGAAGAATGGATGGACCGGTATCCGATTGAGCTGTCCGGAGGCGAATTGCAAAGATTTTCAATTGTGAGAGCACTGCATCCGCAGACAAAATATCTGATAGCAGACGAAATGACTACTATGCTGGATGCAATTACGCAGGAATTCATATGGAGAAGCCTTCTTCGGATTGTAAACCGGAGAAATCTGGGGCTGATTGTCATCAGCCACGACCACGATCTGATAGAAAAAATCTGTGATCGCTGCTTTTATATGGAAAGTGGAGAAATGCGTCAGATGAAAGAATAAAATCCGGTCGAAGTTGTCAATGGTCAAGACAAGCGGGTATCGCCTGCCGTTGACAGCTTCTCCCGTCTTTTCAGAACAGCAATCAAAAGGATGCAAGACAAAAAGTGCTGCCGTCCTCTTTTTATAAAAACTGAATAACCGTCGCCTATCGCAGCGGCATATAAAACAGTAAGTCTTGAAAAAGATTTGCTGTTTTTTTGCATTTTATTTGGCATTTCAGGAAGTCACCTGTATTAAGAAGCAGCAGAGGAAACAATCCAAACGCTGATGCAACACGGAAATCAGAAAACTTTTTTCAAAAATCATCTGTTTTGATTGGCAGTTTCATCTTTTCCGGTGTTGTAGGAATTAAAAGAAAAAGCAAAACGGTTTCCGGAAAAGTGAGCAAAACATGCAACACAGATGGTTGTACTGATGAAGGGACGCATAAGAAGCAGAAAGTACCGGTCTTTCAGAGCAAGATTCTACCGCAGTACCAAAATTCGCTTATCGCTCATTTTGCCCCTGCGGGAATCTTGTTGGGGAGTGCCTTCCCCAAACCCTGCTATGCGGCTTGTGCCGCTTGAAAATCCCACCAAAAAATACTTAAAAAATCGCCCACAAAACGGCGGTAAGTGAAAGGAGTTGATACCCATAGGAAAGCGATACAATACGCCCCACCGAAGCCATGTAGTCAAGACACGCATGACCGAAGAAGAATATGCCGACTTCACGGAACGGCTAAAGAATTATGACATGAGCCAAGCCGAGTTTATCCGACAAGCCATTACAAGGGCGACCATTCGCCCCATTGTTACCGTTTCCCCGGTCAATGATGAACTGCTGTCCGCTATTGGAAAGTTGATAGCCGAATACGGAAAAATCGGCGGCAACCTTAATCAGATCGCCCGTGCCCTCAACGAATACGGAACGCCCTACAATACGCTGTCCGTTGAAGTGCGAGCCGCCATTTCCGACCTTGCCGCCTTGAAGTTTGAAGTCTTGCGAAAGGTAGGTGACGCTGTTGGCAACATTCAAGCATATCAGCTCTAAAAATGCGGACTACGGTGCAGCCGAGCAGTATCTAACCTTTGAGCATGACGAGTTTACCATGAAGCCCACCCTTGACGAAGCCGGGCGGCTCATACTTCGGGAGGATTACCGAATAGCCACGCTGAACTGCGGCGAGGAAGATTTTGCTGTTGCCTGTATGCGGGCAAATCTCCGATACGGCAAGAACCAAAAACGGGAAGATGTGAAAAGCCACCACTATATCATTTCCTTTGACCCACGGGACGCAGCGGACAACGGCTTGACCGTAGACCGGGCGCAAGCATTGGGCGAGGAATTTTGTGCCGAGCATTTCTCAGGACACCAAGCCATTGTCTGTACCCACCCGGACGGACACAACCACAGCGGCAATATCCATGTTCACATTGTTATCAATTCTCTGCGTATTGAGGAAGTACCCTTACTGCCCTACATGGACAGACCGGCAGATACCCGTGCCGGGTGCAAGCACCGCTGTACGGACGCTGCTATGGAATACTTCAAAGCCGAGGTCATGGAGATGTGCCACCGGGAAAATCTCTATCAGATTGACCTATTGCATGGCAGCAAAAACCGCATTACCGAGCGTGAGTATTGGGCGCATAAAAAAGGACAAGCCAAACTTGACAAGGAAAATGCCGCCCTTGCAGCCGAGGGGAAGCCTGTAAAGCAGACCAAGTTTGAAACCGACAAGGCGAAGTTGCGGCAGACCATACGGAATGCCATGAGCGAAGCGACCACCTTTGACGAGTTTTCCGCTTTACTTCTGCAACAGGGCGTGACCGTCAAAGAGAGCCGAGGGCGATTGTCCTACCTTACCCCGGACATAACGAAACCCATTACCGCCCGAAAACTGGGAGATGATTTTGACCGTGCTGCTGTTCTTACTCTTTTGGAGCAGAACGCCCACAGAGCCGCCGAAAAGACCGTACCCATACCCGAATACCATACCGCTGAAACAAACCGCACAGAGCGAGGAAAAACGCAGAAAATCGCCCCGACAGGCAACATTCAGAGAATGGTTGACCGTGCGGCGAAGCGAGCCGAGGGAAAAGGTATCGGCTATGACCGTTGGGCGGCTGTCCACAATCTCAAACAGATGGCGGCTACCGTTGCCGCTATGGAGCAATACGGCTTTACCCCGGATGAACTGGACGCAGCCCTTGTGTCTGCCAATGCGGATTTACACAGCAGCACCGCCAAGCTGAAGCCCATTGAAACGGCTATCCGTGAGAAAAAGGGCTTGCAGAAACAGGTGCTTGCCTATGCCAAGACAAGAGATGTGCGTGACGGATTGAAAAAGCAGAAAACCGATAAGGAACGCAAAGCCTACCGGGAAAAGCATGAAAGCGACTTTATCATAGCAGACGCAGCCGTAAGATATTTTCGGCAAAAAGGCATTACCAAGCTGCCCACCTATAAATCGTTGCAGGCTGAAATCGAGCAGTTTACCGCCGAGAAGAACGCCCTTTACAACGAGTACCGGGCAAATAAAGAGCGTGTCCGGGAGTTGCAGACCATGAAAAGCAATCTTTCCCAAATGCACCACGGCGAGCCGAGCCGACAGAAAAAGCATGAACAGGAGCGTTAAAAACCGCCCCGAAATGATACCGAAACCAAACAAAAACAGGGATATGCCCTTACCCCCTATCCGCAATACTCCCCGACCTCAAAGCAGGGCGTACAGGGCAAAAAATCCCCGAAAATGATACCGAGAAGATACAGTTTTCCCGCCCTATCCGTGATACCCACGGAAACGGCAGAAAGGAGCGTACCAATGCCACGCATGAGCAACAAACGGCGGCTTGAATGGAGCTTTTTCCTCAACCACCGAAACCGAATTACCTATAACGACCTTTGCCGGGGCTGCACCCACGATTGCAAGCAGAGTTTCCGAACCGTGATTATCCTCTGCCACCGGTATTACTCCAAGCGTTGGAAACCAAAGGAGGACACCGCCTATGGCAGATAACCGCAAATATTACTACCTCAAACTGAAAGAAAGCTATTTTGATGATGACGCTATCGTGCTGTTGGAGAGTATGCCGGACGGTATTCTCTATTCCAACATTCTCTTGAAGCTGTACTTAAAATCGCTGAAAAACGGCGGCAAGTTGCAGCTTGACGAGAATATCCCTTACACAGCACAGATGATCGCCACTCTTACCCGTCAGCAGGTAGGCACGGTGGAACGGGCGTTAGGGATTTTTCAGCAGTTGGGGCTTGTGGAGCAGCTACACGGCGGCTTACTCTACATGACCGATATTGAACTGATGATAGGGCAATCCTCTACCGAAGCGGAACGAAAACGGGCGGCAAGGCTTGCAAACAAGGCTTTGCCACCACCCCGGACAAACGGCGGACATTTGTCCGACATTCGTCCACCAGAGATAGAGATAAAGAAAGAGATAGATATAGAGATAGAAAAAGAGAGAGAGTTAGAAACGGGACAAGCCCCCGCCCGCAGCTATGGCAGATACAACAATGTTTTTCTTTCCGATACGGAACTGGACGAGCTGAAAGCGGAACTGCCCGACAAATGGGAGTATTATATTGACCGCTTATCTACTCATATAGCGTCCAAAGGAACGAAATACCGCAGCCATGCAGCCACGATATACAAGTGGGCGCAGGAGGACGAAGCCAAGAAACCGCCGAAAAAAGGCATACCCGATTACACCTTTAAGGAGGGCGAGAGTTTATGACTGAACTTTTTACCGATACCGTTTTGAATATGATGACTACTACCGCAGAGCCGGAGGACTACACGGGCGAGGACGGTCTGCTTTACTGCGGCAAGTGCCGCACGGCGAAAGAAGCCTACTTTCCCAAAGAAGCCGCCGCATGGTTGGGGCATGACAAGCACCCGACAGAATGTGACTGCCAACGGGAGAAGCGTTTGGAATGTGAATCCGCCGAGGAACGCAGACGACACCTTGACACCGTTATGGAACTGAAACGCCGGGGCTTTACCGACCTCACCATGCAGGAATGGACTTTTGCACATGACAACGGCAAATGCCCGCAGATGAGCAAGGCACATTTATATGTGGAGCATTGGGAGCAGATGAGAGAAAACAACTATGGTCTGCTCTTGTGGGGCAAGGTAGGCACAGGAAAAAGCTATTTTGCCGGGTGCATTGCCAATGCCCTTATGGAACAGGAAATCTCCGTACGCATGACAAACTTTTCTGCGATACTGAATGATTTAACTGCCAGCTTTGAGGGGCGAAACGAATATATCGAGCGTCTTTGCCGTTTCCCTCTGCTGATACTTGATGATTTTGGTATGGAGCGTGGCACAGAGTACGGTTTGGAACAGGTCTACAATGTAATTGACAGCCGATACCGCAGCCGAAAGCCGCTGATTGTCACCACCAATCTAAGCCTTACGGAACTGCAAAATCCACAGGACACCGCCCACGCCCGTATCTATGACCGAGTGCTTGAAATGTGTCTGCCTATCCTCTTTACAGGCGAGAACTTCCGAAAGGAAACGGCACAAGCCAAGCTCAATGGACTAAAAGAACTGTTGAAGTGAAAGGAGTTGCCTATGACAGAAAACAAACAGAATAACAATGACCGCACCGACCGCCGCCCGGACTGCGTGACGGAGATCCGCATGGGTAACACCGTGCTTGTTGTGTCCGGCTTTTTCAAGAAAGATACCACAGCCACCGCAGCCGACAAGATGATGAAAGTGCTTGAAGCGGAAACCGCAGCTACACACAAGCCAAGTTATACTGCATGACAAGCCTAATTCCAAAAAATCGTCATAATGACGGGCGATAAAGAAGCAAAATTCACATTTACCAGCTATACAGACAGCCGCCCCGTGTGATATAATTTCCTTACGGAATAGCGGGGCTGGCTGTCGGAAATGGAGGAAACCATGATTAGACAGACAACCCAAAACCTCATTACTGCCCTTTATCCGAGATTATCCCATGAAGATGAATTGCAGGGCGAGAGTAATTCCATCTCCAACCAGAAGCGTATTTTGGAAAGCTATGCAAAACAGAACGGCTATACCAATCTCCAATGGTACACGGACGATGGGTACTCCGGTGCGAACTTCCAAAGACCCGGTTTTCAAGCCATGCTTGCGGATATTGAAGCAGGGAAAGTCGGAACGGTCATTGTCAAGGATATGTCGAGATTAGGGCGAAACTATCTCCAAGTGGGAATGTATACGGACATGATTTTCCCACAAAGGGGCGTTCGCTTTATCGCTATCAACGATGGAGTGGACAGCGCACAGGGCGACAATGATTTTGCCCCTCTGCGTAATATCTTCAACGAATGGATGGTGAGAGATACGAGCAAGAAAATCAAGGCAGTTTTCCGCAGCAAAGGCATGAGTGGCAAGCCTATCACAAGTCAGCCGGTCTATGGCTATCTCAAAGGTGAGGACGGACGCTTTATCGTGGACGAAGAAGCTGCCCCGGTCGTCAAGCAGATTTTCAGCTTGTGCCTTGCCGGGAACGGTCCGACCAAAATCGCCCGTATATTGACCGAGCAGCAAATCCCAACACCGGGTACATTGGAATACCGCAGGACAGGCAGCACACGCCGTTACTACCCCGATTATCCCTACAAGTGGGCGACCAACACGATTGTCCATATCCTTGAACGCAAGGAATATCTGGGGCATACGGTAAACTTCAAGACCGAGAAAGTGTCCTACAAGGTCAAATCAAGCGTGGAAAATCCCGAAGAAAAACAGGTCATTTTCGAGAATACCCATGAGCCAATCATTGACCTTGCCACATGGGAGCGTGTGCAGGAATTACGCAAGCAGCGCAAGCGTCCAAACCGCTATGATGAAGTCGGTCTGTTCTCCGGCTTGCTGTTCTGCGCCGATTGTGGGAGCGTCCTCTATCAGCAGAGATACGAGAACAAAACCCGAAAACAGGATTGCTACATCTGCGGCAACTACAAGAAGCGTACCCACGATTGCACCGCACATTTTATCCGCACCGACCTTTTGACTGCGGGTGTGACCGCCAATCTGCGGAAAGTGACAAGCTATGCAGCCAAGCATGAAAAGCAGTTTATGAAGCTGCTGATCGAGCAGAACGAGGACGGCGGCAAACGCCGCAACGCTGCCAAGCGAAAGGAACTGGACGCAGCCGAAAAGCGGATTGCGGAGCTGTCCGCTATCTTCAAGCGGCTTTATGAGGACAGTGTGACCGGGCGTATTTCTGATGAACGCTTTGCGGAACTTTCCGCAGACTATGAAGCCGAACAGAAACAGGTCAAGAGCCGTGCCGCCGAACTGCAAGCGGAACTGGCAAAGGCACAGGAAGCCACGGTTAATGCGGAAAAGTTTATGAAAGTTGTCCGCAAGTACACCAGCTTTGAGGAATTGACACATACCCTGCTGCGGGAGTTTATTGAAAAAATCGTTGTCCATGAGTGCAGCTATGACGAGAACGGCACACGCAGACAGGACATTGATATTTATTACAGCTTTGTCGGCAAGGTAGAACTTCCCGACGAATAATGCCCGACCTATCCGACACAGTAGCTAAGTGCCGGATGGGAACGGCAAAAAAATTTTACACTTCTATTGCTTCTTTATCGCACATAAGCAAAGAGCCAGGGCATGAAGCAGCTCATGGCTGGCGGCGGCGTTGCCCTCATCGGCATCACCCTGATCCCTCTGCTGAGCGGTCTGTTCGGCTGATCTTTTCCGGGCGGCGTCTGCCGCCCCGTACATATTTACTTGCAAGCATTTCCAGCCCCTCCGTGGCAAACGGATTTATTATTATAAAGGAAGCGCATTGCAAAACGAATATTCACTGTTATCTGAAAGGAAGGCGATTTTTATGCAGATTCTGACTCACCTTATTTTTTTGCTCAACCTGCTCAAGACCCTTATCAACCATTTTTCTTGATGGGTGGTGGCGCTGAGTGGAAACAGTTCTCAAAGCAATCTCCGATTGGATCAAGTCACTGCTGACAGCGGCGATCATGTCCAATCTTTCAGGCTTGTTTGATGATGTGAACACCCAAGTGGGCAACATCGCACAGCAGGTCGGCACCAAACCATCCAGTTTTGAACCGCGCGTTTTCGCTATGATCGAAGCGTTGTCCCGCAATGTGGTGCTGCCCATTGCAGGCATCATCCTGACCTTCATCGCCTGTTATGAGCTGATCGAGATGATCACCCAGCACAACAACATGGCACAGTTTGAGCCTGCGCTGCTGATGAAATGGATCTTCAAGACTGCCATTTCGGTCTGGATGATCTCCAACACTTTCGACATCATCATGGCGGTGTTCGATGTGACCCAGCAGGTGGTGGCAAATTCCAGCGGCATTATTTCCGGCAACACAAGGGTCAACGATATCGGCTTGTCGATACTGCAATCCAGCATGATGAGCATGGATGTCGGCCCACTGTTCGGGCTGTTTTTGCAGTCCTTCTTTATCGGTATCACCATGCGCATCCTGTCCATCGTGATTTTTGTGATCGTCTACGGAAGAATGATTGAAATCTACATGATGGTCAGCCTTGCCCCGGTGCCCATGGCAACATGGGGCAACCATGAGCAATCTCATGTGGGACAGAATTATCTTCGTTCTCTGTTTGCGCTGGGATTTCAGGGCTTTCTGATCCTGATCTGCGTGGCGATCTACGCTGTTCTGCTTCAAAATGTCGCCATATCTGGGGATGCCATCAACTCGATCTGGAGCATCGTAGGGTACACGGTGCTGCTGTGCTTTACGCTGTTCAAGACTGGTTCTGTTGCCCGGAGCATTCTGGGCGCACACTGATTGGGGGTGAAATTTTGGCAGCTTATATTTCCGTGCCGCGCGATTTCAGCAAGGTGAAGTCCAAAGTGGCCTTCAACCTGACCGCCCGGCAGCTTATCTGTTTTGGTGCAGCGGCAGTCGTTGGTGTGCCGCTGTTCTTTGTTTTGCGGGACACCGCAGGCAATTCTGGCGCTACCCTTGGCATGATGGCGGTGATGCTGCCCATGTTTTTTCTGGCCATGTACCAAAAGCATGGCCAGCCCGCTGAAAAAATTCTGCGGTACTACTTTCAGGCGCGCTTTGTTCGTCCGAAGGTGCGTCCGTATAAGAATCGCAATTACTATGCACTGCTTATGAAGGGAGATGACGCCCATGATTCCGTTTCTGAAAAAGAATAAGGACGGCAAAAAGCCGCCCAAGTCCACAGTGCCCCGCACAGCACAGGAGAGTATTCCGTTCCAGCGGATGTTTGAGGACGGCACCTGCCGTGTCCGTCCCGGCTACTACACCCGCACCATCCAGTATCAGGATATCAACTACCAGTTGGCGCAGCAGGAGGACAAGACCGCCATCTTTGAGGAATGGTGCAGTTTTCTCAACTTTTTCGACAGCTCTATCCACTTTGAGCTGTCCTTTGTGAATACCGCCACCGATTCCGCAGACTTTGAGAAGTCCATCCGCATCCCGTATCAGCAGGATGGTTTTGATGATGTTCGCGCCGAGTACAGCCAGATGCTGCGGCAGCAGCTTTCCAAGGGCAATAACGGTCTGACCAAGACCAAATTTCTGACCTATGGCATCGAGGGCGACAGCATGGAGCAGGTCAAGCCGCGATTGGAGCACATCCAGAACGACCTGATGAACAATTTCCACAGGCTGGGCGTTCTGGCAAAGCCGCTGGACGGCACGGAGCGCCTGCGGCTGATGCATGGGATGCTGAATATGGACGGAGCCAACAAGTTCCACTTCAACTGGAAAGACCTTGTGCCCAGCGGTCTGTCCGTAAAGGATGCCATTGCACCCACTGCACTGGCGTTTAAGAACAGCCGCACCTTTCAGATGGGCGGCATCTTCGGGGCGGTCAGCTTCCTGAATATCACGGCTTCTGACCTGAGTGACCAGTTGCTGAAGGATTTTCTGGACATGGATTCCAGCCAGATCGTTACCATGCACATCCAGTCTGTTGACCAGAACAAGGCCATCAAAACCATCAAGCACACCATCACCGAACTCGACCGCAGCAAGATCGAGGAACAGAAGAAAGCCGTCCGCGCCGGATACGATATGGACGTGTTGCCGTCAGACTTGGCGACTTATGGGCGGGATGCAAAAGCCCTGCTGAAAGAATTGCAGTCGCAAAACGAGCGGATGTTCCTTGTCACTTTTCTGGTGCTGAACACCGGGAAAACCGAGCAGGAACTGGAAACCAACGTGTTTCAGGCGGTCAGCATTGCGCAGAAGCACAACTGCGAATTATGCCGCCTTGATTTTCAGCAGGAACAGGGGCTGATGAGCAGCCTGCCGCTGGCAGACTGCCAGATCGAGATTCAACGCGGTCTGACCACCAGCAGCACGGCAATTTTTGTGCCGTTTACCACGCAGGAACTGTTCGACAACGGCAAGGAAAGCTTGTATTATGGCTTGAATGCCCTATCCAATAACCTTATCATGGTGGATCGCAAGAAGTTGAAGAACCCCAACGGTCTGATTCTGGGCACTCCCGGTTCGGGCAAGTCCTTCAGCGCAAAGCGTGAGATCTGCAATGCGTTCCTCGTGACGGACGATGATATCATCATCGCAGACCCGGAAGCGGAGTACGCTCCGCTGGTGGAGCGTCTGCATGGGCAGGTCATCCACATCAGCCCTGCCAGTACCCAGTATATCAACCCCATGGACATCAACAGCAACTACTCGGAAGAGGATAACCCTCTGGCTTTGAAAGCTGACTTTGTGCTGTCCCTGTGCGAACTGGTGGTCGGCGGCAAAGAGGGCTTGCAGCCGGTGGAAAAGACGGTCATTGACCGCTGCGTCCATGTGATCTACCGCAAGTATTTCGAGAATCCCCTCCCGGAAAATATGCCCTTGCTGGAAGATCTGTACAACGCACTGCTGACGCAGGATGAACCGGAAGCCCGCCATGTGGCGGCTGCGCTGGAAATCTACGTCAAGGGCAGTTTGAACATTTTCAACCACCACACCAACGTGGATATCAATAACCGTATCGTCTGTTTTGACATCAAACAGCTTGGCAAGCAGCTCAAAAAGCTGGGGATGCTCATCGTGCAGGATGCCGTGTGGGGGCGCGTGACCGCCAACCGTGAAGCCGGAAAATCCACCCGGTATTTTGTCGATGAGTTTCACCTCTTGCTGAAAGAGGAACAGACTGCGGCGTATTCCGTGGAGATCTGGAAGCGTTTCCGCAAATGGGGCGGCATCCCCACCGGCCTGACCCAGAATTGCAAAGATTTGCTGTCCAGCCCCGAAGTGTCGAACATTTTTGAAAATTCGGATATGATTATCATGCTGAATCAGGCCAATGGTGACCGAC
>OBAB01000157.1_pt1 | contig 63625 bp, 54 predicted proteins | sample 1516501 | NCBI WGS metagenome assembly OBAB01 (sample SAMEA2579906, study PRJEB22360) | human gut metagenome
GTGCCGGGGCATCCCTTGTGAGATCGCGCCCTTTGTGATGGTCAACCACTGGGGCCCCATCATCCTTGCGGAACCGCTGGAACTGCCGGACGATGGGCGGCGATATATTGATGAGGACACCGACTGGAACTATGCTCCTTTGGATGGCGAGAGCACCACCAATCACAAACCGTGCACTACCATTTCTGATTTTATGACTGCCTATGCCCACTAAAACTGTATTAAAAATACCGTATACTCTGTTTTGTATTAAAATTAGCCGTTTTCAAACCATTTCAAGGTGCAAAACACAGTCTTAAAAATGTCGCTCGTTATCTTTGAGCCAGAAAGGAGACGCATGAACATCTATGGCTATTGCCGAATCTCTACGGCAAAGCAGAGCATTGACCGTCAGATCCGCAACATCAAGGCTGAATACCCAACTGCCCATATCGTGCAGGAAGCCTATACTGGCACATCCATTTTTCGCCCGGAATGGCTGAAGCTCTATCGGATTCTGAAATCCGGAGATACAGTGGTGTTCGATTCGGTGTCCCGGATGTCCAGAAATGCAGAGGAAGGCTTTGCTCTGTATGAAGATCTCTATCATAAGGGTATCCGGCTGGTGTTCTTGAAAGAACACCACATCGACACCGAGACTTACAAAAAAGCCCTGTCCGGCAGCATTGCCATGACAGGGACAAATGTGGACTTCATCTTGAAGGGCATCAATGAGTATCTGATGGCCTTGGCAAAGGAGCAGATCAAACTGGCCTTTGAGCAGTCCGAAAAAGAAGTTGCCGATCTGCACCAGCGCACCCGTGAGGGTCTTTTGACCGCCCGGCTGAACGGCAAGCAGGTTGGTCGCAAAAAGGGTGTCGGCTTTGAAACAAAGAAAGCCAGAGAAGCCAAACAGATCATCCGTACCCATTGCAAGACCTTTGGCGGCACACTTGACGATGCCGAGTGCATGAAGCTCACAGGTCTTGCCCGGAATACCTATTATAAGTATAAGCGTCAGATTCGAGCTGAACTGATTGCAGAGCAGGATTTGCCGAAAGGAGCAAGCATCTTTTATGAACCGCCAAAATCATTCTGAGCCGGAGAACAGGCTCACCCAAGAGGAAAAGCAGGAGTTTTTGGAACTTCTGGCTCAGCTTTCCCCGGAGCAGCGTGAGGCACTGAAAGAAGTGCTCAAGTCCTTTACCTAAAAATAATCCGGGGCAGCCCCTAAAAGCCGTCCCGGATTATTTTTTAGGCAAATTGTAGCTCGTTTAAGTGTCGTAACGCCAAACGTCCATATTCTTCAATAGTTTTAATGTGACACTCTTCAGCAAAGGTGCGTTGGTGTACTGCATCAGCAATTGTATACGACACAATCACTATCCCTGTGCCAATAGATACGATAATACCTGCGGGGCCTCCCCACATTCCCTGTGCAGCAATCGAGATCGCCAAAAGAGACAGTGAAAAGAGTGCCTGTTTACCGACTTGAACGGCCGCAGACTTCAAACATTCTCCACGGTAAATAAGCTTTACAAATTGTACCGTGGAGAATACGGCAACGGTAATGGCTCCAACCGTTCCCATTGTGCACATTTTGGAAATATTAGCTGTAATTTCAAGACCAGCGTTAGACAGGACGCCTTCAATAGCATTTGTTGCTACTTGACCAATAGTTCTTCCGATACCGTAGCCAACAACAGACTGTACTCCTGATGCTACGCCAGATTTCCCACCATTAACAAACGCATATTTTACCGAATCAGGTGTGATACCCGATTGCGCCAAAGATACTGCAAAACCAATGGTAAATCCAATTCCTGCACCAATCGCAACAGCACTTGCAAGGCCCTGAATTTCATTTTTACGGATTGCATCCTTTACCTTGCCTTTGATGCCGGTATCTTCCATGACTTTATCCATTGCCTCATTATCAACATAGGCATTTCCGTTTTCATCCTTCTTTATGGTTTTGGATAGGTCATCATTCTGTTTTTTGGTCATAGGAGTTGATTCCGTTCCATCCTTACCGTGGATTCGGTCATCAATCAGATCACGAGTCTTTTCCTGCTGCGTAGCAGCATTCTCTCGACCTTTAGCCCTGTTTTCTTGTGCTTTTTTAGCCAGTTCAGCTTTCGCATCATCAACCTGATCACTTGGAACAATTCGGTGTTGATCTCCATATCCCGGATCGGATTGTCTCATGGCACTAGATTTTGCGTCTTTATAAAACTTCAAACTGGCTTGTTCATCACCATACTGAATATCAGAGGATGAAAGGCCATTTTCTTCTGGAACAGTTGCCCTTGGAGCATCAGCCCTTTTAATTGTAGCATCAAGATTATAACTATCAGCCACAAAGTTTTCTGCCATATAGCCTCCTCGTGAGGCGACAGTGTTATTTGCATACTGCATTCCACGACGTGACACATTCGCAACTAAATCGGAAAAAGCCTGATTTACGTCATTGGTATAAGTAACAGTCGAATACGTCATGCCTCCCATGGCCGGAGAAATCATTCCAGCAATCGGCAGTGAATCTGCCTTTCGTTGACGTGGCTCAGCAATGTTCTGATAAAAACTCAAACTTTTATTGTTTTTTATCGCTGTCAGCATAAGGTTCACCCCTGCTTTCGCTCACACTCAATCGAATACTTCGTCAGTTCCAACTTTCCGTTATCATCCAGTTTGTTAAAAATGTAGGAGTAGACATGATTATAGAAAATCAGGGTTTCATTAAATAACCGTCCTGCATCATATGCAAACAGCGTCGTGGAAACAAGGCCCAAAAGCTGGCTCTTATCTTTATACCGCGATTCATTATTCTTGAAACTTGTAAAAGCAGAGTTGTATGCATTAACAGCCTTTTTGTTGTAGTCGATATTATCTTTGTACTCCAACTGGCGCATCTTGGCACTGATGGTATCAGTGCAGCTCTTGTTCAACTGGTCATAATGTGTTTTCTGCTCTGACGTTAAGTTATCATGGTCAATTTCAGCATCCACAGCACTAATTTCCTGCAAGAGCTTGTCAAACTCTGCATGGGTCTTGGCATTTTCCAACTTCTGCTTTATGGTATAGAGCTTTTTGATTTGCGTGGTGTTGGTGGCCTCGATTGCTCTTTTCTGTTTTTCGTATTCTTCCTGTTCGAGCTGTGCAATGTCCGTAACTACTGCACCAAGTCGATTATGGTACACATGAATGTCGTTGATGATGTCATCCGTAAGATCTGCATTTTCTTCATAAAAAGAGAGAACAAGATTTGCTTGGTCTGCAAAACTCTTACGTTCATCGGTACGAGGCAATTTTTCAGCCAGCATCAGCAGAAAATCCAAATAGGCATTTACGCACTCCAAGTCTCCCGGAGCTTTATTCACCATGTTGCGTCCAATCAGCAATGCTTCCTGAATTTTTCCAGCATCCTTGTATTCATTGAACATCGGATTCATAGCAATTTCCTTTCATTCCAAATCCCAGTTGTAGAGGTCACGAAACCATTTCCTTACAATGGGATATGCTCGAAAAAATTCTGAATACCTTTCGCCGCAGTAAGCGAAGTTTCAATTTGCTCAATATCATAACTATCGACAGTTGTCTGCAACCGTTCCACATAAGCAGTCCACGCCTGATCGAGTTGCTCGGCTGCTTGGTCAAATGCAGTTTCCGTCTGCGCCCAATATTCATTGATGGCTTTTCTGTACTGGTCAGTAACACCTTTTTCTTCATAAGCATTCACCAGCTTTTTAGCGACACTCTTTTCCCAGCCGCCGCCAAAAAGTTTCATAATGCCCAGTCCGGCACTAATCAGCGCACCTGCCACAATACCAATCGGGCCAAGGAAATTGGCAAACAACGCAATCTGACCACCTATGCCAAAGAGGAAAGCCCAGCTTCCAAAAGCAAATGCTGCATCAGCAGCTAGAAAAGCTCCCAGTCCTCCGATAATTCCGATTTTAGCAAGTGAAGATGCAAACGCATAACCAGCATCAAAGTCTGCATTAAGATTTGCTTCTTGAAACGAAGCCTGAACACCCTCCTGATAATCGCTCACATATTCTTTGACTTTCACAGACAACTGTTCCGATCTCTCTTTCAGCAAATCGGAACAGTTACTTTGCATTTCATCCTGCAACTGGCTTGCAAATTGCTGAATGTCCTCTTTTTTATTTTTGATACCCTTGGATTTGATTCTTCGTGTAATCTCATCAACGGTCAGCACCGATGTGCAATACTTTGTGCATTCATTCAGAGATTCCCCGTTGAGAGAATGAATCAAATCTTTGATTTCACGCTTTTTGTTATCGTTCTCAGCAGTTCGTTCCAAATCAGAATCCTGAATATCTTTCAAAAGCTCAACGTATTTCTGCCGATCTTCGACAAGTGCCTCGTACTTTTGGATTTCAGCTTCCAAATTCGGCTCTTTTCTGGCAACATACGCCCGAACCGATTCTTTGCATTCCGTATCAACGATTTCAGGAATTGTCTCCAGAACAGCTTCTAGGTTATTTCTAAATTTTTCGCAGAGCGCAGGAATATCAGTTGTATAAGTAAAGAAGCGGCTCTGAATTACAGCGGGAGAATAGTCATAGCCAGATTCTTCTGCACGGCTTTTCCAATAGCTGTCCGACAGTGTAGACATATATCGCTCACAGCCACTCTTCAAAATATTGGCAAGAGAAATTTCATTGCCATTATCAACAGAATCCGCATGAGAAGCTACAACAAACAGGTTTGCCAACGGTTTAAGACCATTTTCTCCTTTTTTCTCTAAAACAGGGAGCGTACGGACATTGTTCTTCAGATATTCAATATCTTCAATTCTCAAGAAACCACTTGCCAGCGATAAGTAAATCAAAACATCTGCGTGTGCCGCAGTCTTTGTCGTAATAACATCATCACTTGCAGTTTCCGTTCCATAGCCCGGCAAGTCGATAATATCACAGTTCAAAAGAATCGGAGCATCAACGAAAACAACTGCGGAACCAGCCTCCGTCTTTAATCCACCGCCTTGGCGAGTAGAATAGGTTTCCAGAAGGCTTAAATCTCCTCCGGCAACCTTCCACTTTTCGCAGTATTTTTCATCATAAAGTCGTTTAGAATTCCAAAATTTCTCGTTGCCGCATTCTCTTTTGAAAATCCATGCTTCATCATGGATGAACGCAGGACGATCTTTAATGTGCTTTACATAAACTGCCGTTGAAGTAGTCGGTGTCCATTTCGCTGGCATTTTTTCGGCACCAATCAGTGAATTGATGAGAGTGCTTTTCCCGGTGTCCGAGCGACCCACGATGGCCACAGTAGGTTTAACTAACTTCGACATGATGCCGATTTCAAGGTCGTCTATGTAATTTTTTCGCATATCATCGGGAATATCCATCTGTTCCAGCGCAGAATTAAGATAGCCTGACAAACTCTTTTTGGTAAAGTTCGTTTTCTCCCAAGTATCTTTTGCACTGATAGGTTTGACCCGCGGCTTTTCATAAGAAAGGATCGTATTAAAGTCCAACCCAGACTTGGTTGCTATTTTGACAATCACGTCCATATCAGGTTTCCCGGTCTTATCGAGTTCCTGAACTTCCTGAATACTGATTCCGTAGAGATTTGCAAATTCTTCCTGCGTAAGTTTGAGCTTATCACTCCGTAATGATTTGAAATCCATATCGAGACTCCTTTACGTTATTTTTCTCGTTCAATTACAAGCTTTCCCGGCGTGTAAAATTGAATTTTATACCAAGACAGTTCTTCGCCTATCGGGTTCATAAAGTGATTCACAACTGGCCCAAAACCCGTTACAAGCATCTTTCCAAGTGGATTTGCTTTCAAATCCAATCCATATTTTTTCTTTACCGTATCCGCGTACGATGTTACAATCGTGATTTCCGGTGCCTTTTCTTTCAGAGCATTGCGCAGTTCAGTCTCGTTTGCAACCATCTTCATAAAACAACCTCCTTAGTATTGGCCGTTCATACGTTCGATTTCCTGCTTTATCTCCTGCTCCAGCGTTTCCGGCGCAGTCACCTTGACCTTACTGCCCTGACTGAGCAGCCACATTTTTACGCCTGTGCCAAAGACTTCGGCTTCAATAGAGCAAACACCCTCTTTTTCATCTACGACTTTTGCCATCGGGAACTTGTCCAGCACAGCTTCCACCGATGGGCCATAGTAGTTGAAGCTGATCTTCTGCGGCTCTCCGCCGAACATGAACTGAGTGCGGTTCTTATGCTCGCCCTCTTTGAAGCGGTCTTTATAGGGTACAGAAAACTTTTCTCCTGTTTCCTTGATGGAATGTATCCTATCAAGCCGATAAATGGTTGGATAAGGATCGTTCTTTTTATGGAAAGCCTCTCTGGTGGAGTGGTCTGTGATAACAGCCATGAGATAGAAATAATACTCTGAGAACATCAATCCCACCGGCTCAACCATCCGTTTTACGATTTGACGGTCTTTCAGCTTCTGATACTCAATTTCCAGTACCGACTGATTTCGGATGGCCTGTGCCACCATCCACAGATTGTCCGGGTCAACGGTTGCATGAGCCGGGTCGTGATAGTGGAACAGTTCATTGCTGATAAACCACTCAATGTCGCTTTTTTTTCTGAGACACACAAAGGTTCAGGATGATTTGCAACTGCTTCTCAACCTGTTCTTTGGTAAAAGCTCGGCTTTCCAGCAGAATCTTGCATAGGGCCAACACTTCACCTTTGGAAAGCTGCTCGATCTCCTGTGTGACCAGACGGTAGCCATTTTCTTTCTTGTCGTACTCGATTTTTCTTACGATGCCTTCCTTGGCACACTGTTCTGAAAGAAAATCCCGGATACTGTCTATGTCTCTCTGAATGGAGCGGACGTTCACATAGTACTGCTCTGCAGCCTGTTGCTTATTGATGAGCTTGCCAGAAAGGAAATCCTGATAAAGTTCCAACACACGGGTCGTTTTTAAGGTATCTGCTGTCATTGGCTTGTCCTCCTCTTTGGTTCAGCCTCATTATAACAACCGTGGTGGACAGGCATTGTCTATCTTCTTTTTTGTCTATCAAAAAGTTTTTGGTTCTAAAATCTGTGCGAGATTTCTAAAAAGGGTTTAATTGCTACGATATATACTATTGAAAATATACGACTAATGCAATTAACGGTCAAGCCTCGGAACAATAAAATCGTAAGTAATCACTACGATTTTTACAAGGAGGTCAACCATGGAACGAGAGAAGCCTACATTTGACATTTTAGGGCGCATTGAGCAGGAGCGCCTTGCTCGGGGCTGGTCCGAGTATGCCCTTGCAGAAAACTCCGGGCTGACCCAATCCACCATCTCAACATGGAGAAGAAGAAATCTTCAGCCCAATGTTGCTTCTATCGAGAAAATCTGTGCAGGCTTCGGCATTACCCTCTCTCAGTTCTTTCAGGAGGAGGACTCAGTTTATCTGACGAAGGAGCAAAAGAAACTTCTGGATCTTTGGGCTAAGCTCTCTCCTGTTCAAAGAGAGGCAGTTACTAAAATGCTGTGTGCTTTCCTATATATAGAGGAAGAACCCTGAGTTTCAACTGCATATTGCCAGATAAAAGCGGCCAAGCCTTAAAAAGCTTGACCGCTTTATCCTTTTGAATAATAGGGTTTAGGTACAGGATTCCCGAATTTTTGCCAGATCACTGTTCAGCAGCGTTTCATGTTCCAGAAGTTCTTTCTGGACAGCAAGTAGGAACTCTCTGTTATCATAGAGAATTTTGTAGGCTCTGCGGTATAACTCTTCCATCTTAGCTGCTTTTATAGCTTCGCTACTGAAAAGTCTGGTCTCGGACATTCTATTATCCGCTGATTCGACTTCAGAAAAGCCAGCTCCTGCAAGAGATATCATCCATACATCAAGCAGACGAGTAGCATTTTGAATATCACCGCTTGCATTTACATCCATTGTTCCATAAATCAAGGCAACACCTGCTTTTCCTGCCAAAGCCTTTGTTATATCGTTTAGAAGTTCTTCTTCGCTCTTTAGGTAAGTAGAATGACCATTCTCTAAGCCGCCGATACAACTTTGATTTCCACGAATTGAAACAATGCCAATACTGCCGGGGTTCAGAACTTCTCCCACAACTGCGTGAGCGGCTTCATGTATTGCAATCTTTTGCAACTCCATGGAGTCAATTCCTTTATCTGCCTTTTGGAGTTTATAAACCACCTGAAGCAGTGCATCTGTCACATCATCTTTGTAAATATGCTCATGTCCTTGATAGGTGCTATTTAGCGCAGCAAGGTTCATTACAGTTTCAAGAGTAGCACAGCTTACTTTGGGCATAGCTTTAACAATATCTGAAATCAAAACATCCTCTGCCAAATCCTTATCCCGGAGATAATAGCTGACGATCTTCTCAGCAGTCTTTCCCGTTGGAGGGTCAAGATAGAGCGTATAATCGAATCTTCCGGGTCTTAGCAGTGATGGTGGCATATATTTTGTGTCATTTGTCGTGGCGATCACAAAAAGATCTGTGCTCTTTGCATCATCAATACAGGCTTGTAAGCAAGCCCATTCTGGTGCGTAAGGAGAATTGCTTTCTACATAGAGGTTCAAATCCTCCAAGAGCAGTATACTAGGTGCGGCTTCCTTTGCAGCCGAGAAAGCAGCCCTCAATTCATCCAAAAAATTGTTTTCCTGACTGGTTTTCCGAAAGACAAGAGACTTGCGGCCTGATTCTTTTATAAAGACGGTTGCCAGCAAACTTTTACCAAGGCCGGGGTCGGATTCCATCAGAAGCCCTCTGGGGATAGAAGCTCCTTTGCTTTTATAGAGTTCTGGCCTTTTCAGGGCATCCAGTATTTGACGTAGAATGTTTTTAGTGGATTCATAACCGATGATTTTTTCATCATACTTGTCCATTGTTATAGACCTCCTTTGGTTCATCGTTTAATAATCTGGGCATTCGTCATATTCAATGCCCAGAGCTTCCATCCGCTCCCTTGGGTTTTTCGGAAGATATACAGCAACCGAATATTCCCGGTTTTCACAGCGCACTCTTTTCGATACAGACCTTGTGATATACTGCACACTATAATCATTCAGTATTTCATGGATTTGATTCCACTCATACCTACGGCTCATGTGGAACTTATTTAGATTCTGATAGGAAATAGTATCTACGATAACATGGATATGTGGGTTTTCTGTGCCGAAATGAATTGCATACGCAGCAATATAACCATTGTTAGCATAAAAAGACACTATCCGTTCAGCAATTACCTTTAATGTCGCTATTAAAGGATTCTCTTCTTTAGAAAATGAAATCACTCTATGCTTCGCCAAATCTTTCCGATGCTTGAATTGTCTCTTATGGTTGAATTCCATAAATTGATGTACCGCTAAAGGATTTCTCATATACCAAAATGGAAAACCGAAAGGTTTACACCCAACAAATTGATTGTCGTTCATTATTGTCTTTTGAGGAGCAAATGCATAGCAAAGAAGGCTGCAAACGTCTTGCTCCGTAGAATATTCAATCTTTTCATTTTCGTTCACGAATTTGATAATCGGCATATTTTTTTACCTCTTCTCTGATTTTATCGTATTCTTTTTGATCAATCCAACATGCTATCTTAAAAATGCTGTCAGAGAACTTAGCATCCATTATATTCTGCTCTCTGTACAAGCTCTCTTTTAGAATTTTTGATCTCGGCTTTCCGCTTTCGTTTTCACGTTCTACTAATAATTCATATTCTTCTTCTGAAAGATATACGGTTACTCTATGCCTTTTTTCCACTTTCAAGTGCTCCTTTCTATTGATACAATTTTCAGATAGATAAGATAATTTTCACACAAGAATACCTATTAAGAATCATAACATCGGTGCAGTTCTCAACCATTACCAAACAATATATACTATTATCTACTATTAATAATAATTATATTATTCTTAATAGTAATATCTTATATTTATATTATCTAATAAAACAAAGGGAGCTCCGCTCCCAACAGGTGTGGCAAAATGTGTGTGTGTGTCCCACATCATTCGCTCGACCCGAAATAGCCTACTGTCATTCAGCTATTTATCTTAATGTTAGTGCTGTTAATAAAGATTAAATTTCACCTTCTTTCCTCTCCACACATTATCCAGCATTAACACCAAGATTATTTTTATGTACACCTCATTATCAAGCATTATTTTCAAGCAACAGAAAACCCACATGGAGCAATCATTCCATGTGGGCTTTTTTCGTATTACCATCCAGCAGCTTTTATATGCGCTTCCTGCACAATATATTCTTGTACCGCTCTCTTTGGAATTTTCCATACTCTTCCAATTCGCATCGCTTTGATCTTCCCGGTCTTCAAGAGCTTATAGGTGGTGTTCATACCGCAGTTCAGCATATCAGCAACTTCTTCCGGGGTTATCAGGGTGTCGTAATAATCAAACATAACGGCCAATCCTCCTTTGATGGGTTACTATACTGTTGCCGAATGTCAAATCATACCAGATACAGAGAAAGGGCAACCACTTGCGTGATTGCCCTTGGACTATGTCTTATGTGCTTTCTTTCTATGCCATTTTCGACAGTTTTGAAAAAATCCGCTTTGAAATTCTGCTTTTGTCTGGAGTTTTAGCTCTTTTTAGGTTCGGTTTTTTCTGAAAGTGTCGAAATCAGATGATTGACCAATCCGTCCTACTGTGTGCTTAGCACAGTTGAATCTATGACACTTGCCCAAAAACTCTGTGGTTCGCCCGTTGGCTCATAAGGCTCTCTATCATAAAACGCTCTCATAATATGGCTCATTGTAGAAATCAAGAACGATTTTCTTTCTTCTTGATCTCCTATATATTCAATGGGTTTAAATTCAAAAAGATTCATCCTTTCGCCATCATCTTTATTTATCAAATACGGTTTTTGATTTACATAATCGCTAAGTCTTTTGTATGCGCTCTTTGCATCCATCCCCGCATACATATAAAGAATCATTGTCACCTTTTTCAAAAAACAAATATAGTTTTTGTTGCTCAATGTTCCCGGTCTAATAATCAGCTTATCTGAATAAAACACAATCGGAACACAGCGTTTTTCTGTGAAATCAAATAGTCTCATATTGATTTCTTCCTCTATCAATCGTTTTCTTTCTTTGCTCGTCCCTTTCGGAATAAATTTAATTATTGACAAATAGTTTTCCAATTCTATGACTTCTCTACAATGATAAATCATTTCCTTAACAAACTGATTCATGACACGTTCGCTCCAGCTTGCTTCAGCATAATCACTTTTCTCGATTTCAAGCAATTCATTGAAAAAACTCTTATACAACTTTTTCAACCGAGTTTTTCGTTGTCTTTGGTCAGTGCTTTCATTTTCATCATCTATTATGTCATACTCGGAATCCACTTCATGTTTTTCGTTCTTTTTATTCTTTTTTCTATTTATCTGATATACATTTAATTGATTTTTTATTAATGCCATCGTTCGGTTGATCTCGATGTATTCGTCTTCTTCTCCACCCTCATCTTCTATCATATCTTTTGCTATTTTTCTAATCACTGGTGCTAAAAAATCTTTTACGCTTTCTTGATTTATTGATGGAATATATCTGCACAGATACATCGTTTGGATATATCCATTTTCCTTGCCCTCACTCATGAGGATTTCATTTTCATACTTCAAAAAACTATCGAGTTTTTCTTTCAATCTCTGTACGTCTGCATCTATTCCGTGATTGTTTTTTGTGGTCTCACCTTTTTGCTTGTCACACATCAATTCCTTAAAAGGTACTTCTTCTGCTGATAAGTATTTGAGCGTCAACAATGCACATGCAAGCGCATTGCTATAAAAAACAGGTCTATAATCGTATATGAAGCAATTTAATCCTTCCCACGGCTCTTCTTCTTTTACGGCATAGAAAAGCATCTCATTCATAAACTTGTCTGTGAGCTTTCCATCCTCGCCCTTTCTGTCCCTCTGTATCAAAAAATTCCAACTTAGGCAATTTACTAAATTTGTCTGCTCTAAGTCCGCTTTAAGTTCATCCTCATTTTGGTACAGTGAAAAACGTTCCAGTCCAATCATTTGATTTTCTCCGTCATATCGTCACATTTTAAGATGTCACAAAAACGTAATTTTGTGACATCTTTTTTGTTCTGCGAATTTTGGTTTTTTGGTATACTTCGCATCACAGTGACGGACACCTCTCACGGGTAACCGCCCACTGCATCGCACCTTGAAAATTTCATAGTGGGTAGCATACGCCAATGGAACGGTCAGACTGCCCACAAGAAAACATATTTGCAAAAGGAGGTTTTTACCATGAGTAGCAAATTCATAGCCTCAAATCGAGTTCACGATCCACCCAGAGATTTTACTTCTGTACCTGCCTGTACCTTTATCGACAGCAGCGGTCAGGAGTTCATTGATATGGAAGCGCATCAAATGGATGTGGATGCCAGAGATGCGGCATACCGACAAGAGCTCCATCAACTAGTTCGGCAACAGAGTGATCCTGCCCAAAAAGCTGAACTAAAAGCGTTCTTGGCCGAGTTTAATCACTTCGATAATTTTGGATTCGATGTAGATATTTACAAACGCCCTTGGATCATTAAGAAGCGGGTTCCGAATGACTCTCGACCGATTCGGCGGTCATTCACATCTTGCTATGATTTCAAGGCTATTGTTGTAAGGAAAATTGAGCGTGACAAAACAACCGAATGGATTTATGTATCGTTCCGTATTCCCAACAAACCGTCCGGAGCATTCTGGCTGGAGAAAGGCGATTTTAGTCCGAAGACGTTGCTGAAGAAGTTCATGGCTGCGGGTGGCCAGATCCATTATACCGAGGACAGTAAACGGTGGGCAGATTTGTTGGCAGCTTTCATCAGTGCAATTTTAGACACTGAACACCCATACTTGCTGCCTCCTGTTGGATGGTATCAACTAGAGGATGGTCGCTGGCTCTATACGCCGCAGATGAAGGACACCTCGTTGTTGGACACCACTGACTTAGAAAAGCTGCCCTTGGCTTTGGTCAGGATTTTAGGGATCATCAAAACTAGAATCTCTAATAAATTTGAGGGCGTTCATCGTTTCTTTGCTCTTTTAGACAATGATGTTTCTACTTCAACAAGAATGACGGTTGACGACATACCAAAGCACTTCAATCAAATGCTCGATCAGCACGGCCCGGATGTCTTATTATCAGTCTACGGTGACAATCCAGGAATTGCCGCTACCGTTGGCAACTACCGTTCAGCGACAAATTTTGCCACTCTGCTTACAAGGACTATGACAGAGCCTCGTTTTCCGCTATGCCTTATCGTATCTACGAACGGCATTACTGAGTTGCAGCAGAAGCACTGTCTGTTCTTGCCTCACGAGGAAAGCCATACAGCCGCGCTGCCTCTGGCCGAAATCTTTAGCAAGCTGTGTGCCCTTGTTGAGCACAACCCAGATGCCTTTGAGCGCATCGTTGAGCGGTCTTATATAACCGCTTTAGGTTCCTTGGATGAAGAGTGCGCCTTTCGGAATGAAATCGCACTTCTAAACGTTTCATCCGTTGTTCTTTGCTGGGCATTAAAGCTCCTTAAACAACCGGATTTAGCACAAACAGCACACGAGGTCTGTCAGGCATACATAAATAATTGTTTATCCGAGTGGGACAGCTCTCTGGATTGCAACGCCAAAGAGATTTTACGCAGGGTCCTCTATTCCGCACAAGAAGCCGGGGACATTCGTCTTCTCCGCTATGGAGAGGTCGATTCTAGCTATGATCCTGACCGGGATATCGTACAAAAAGGAGGTGACTTTCTGTTGAAAGGTTCCTTACTAAAATATCTGATTTGCGAATATGCACAGGGCTATAGTGCATCTGCCATTATTTCGCATTTGCAAAGTGAGCATTTGCTCTCTGAGTTCAGCATTGCCAAAAAGATTCGTATTGACAACGGAACCTATGTAGATGCTCGACTTCTGACCTTGAAGCGCAGTTGCTTGACCGAATATGAAGATTCTGATTAAAACAGGAGGGACGGAACCATGAGGTTAAAAATAGGCTCTACTTACCAAAAGGCTGTTACAATCATCGAAAAACTCAAAGAGGGGAACGCTTCCATTTTTATCTGTGGAAAAAGTGGAACAGGCAAGACCACCCTTTCCTCCAATATCACAAGGAACTTGCTAGAGGCAGGTGTTCGGATCGTAGTCATAGATCACCGTCACGCCGTGTCCCTGCCAGCAGACTTAGAGCCTTATGTACATCATCAGGATGTGTCTCAAAAGCCAATCAAGTTGCATTTGTTTGGAACATCAGCAAATCCAGCAGATGCCGCTGCATCTTTCGTTGATACGGTTGCATCCGTTATCAGGCTATCAGATGGGCAAAAGCCGTTACTGATATCCCTACTAGAAAAGTCTCTCCGTGATTCACCTGCCTCGGATGAAGCATTGGAACGATTACACCTAGAAGTCCAGAATTCCCGGTCACTCGCTGCACCCGGTTTGGAAAAAGCCTTGACTCCTCTATGGGGACAGAAGTTTTTCGAGAATGGCGATTTCGAGATTTTCTCCGGCATCACCTTGCTGGAATTAGGTTCGTTTCCGCCATCCACGCAACACATCGTTGAAGAGGTAGTTTTTGCAGCACTGTTACGAGAAGCCACTCATGAGGATTTCCCACCCACTTTCCTGTACTTGGATGAATTGAGTAACTTCCCATTGCACCAAACAAGTGCACTGGGAAAAATTCTCAACGAGGGTCGCAAATATGGATTGTACTGCATGCTGGTTACTCAGAGCATCCGTAATTTCAAGGCTGAGCAACGGATTTTGCTTCAGCAGTGCAAGTACACTATGTATTTCCAACCTGCGGATGATGAGGTTCGTATGTGTGCCCGTTTCATTAGTTCGTCTGGTGGAACCAAGTTGACTTCCATGCTAAAGAGTCTTCAGGTTGGCGAGTTCCTAGTCTCCGGCCCGGTTTATGTAGACGATTCTGACACACCGACCACCAAGCCGCTGGTCGTCCATAGTAAGCCGCCAGAGGATGTCGTTCCTGCCAGTGATGCACTAACGATTCCGATGCCCTATGACACCGAGCCAATTCTCCCACCAGCACAGATCGATTTTCTTCCACCACTGGATGAACTTGACGGTTGCGACGATTGCAATGATGAAGATTCCACTCAAAATAATGAATTTGAGCCAGTCACAGAGGATGTCTATCCTCCCTTGCCAAGTTTATCTTGTGAGCTTTCCTCTGCCTCAATATCGCCCAGTAAAGAGGTCTCCGAGCCACCAAAGCAAGACTTACCCACATCTGAGCAAATTATCGCATCCATCGCTTCATCGAACCAGTCTCGTTCTTGTTATAATTATAATAGTCCTGCATGGCCACAAACGCAACCCATTGATAGCTCCGGTGTGGAATTTGATTTTAGCCACGCAGATTTTAGCTTCCTTATACGAGAAGATGACAAACGCTTCGTCTTCACTCCAAATATCAAACCCTAAAAATTTTACGTCAATTCAAACAAGTATCATTACTATGAAGCGTTGAACGCTCCTGATTATAAACTTTTAGGAGGAAAAATTTTATGAGCACCAAGCTTAATATGCACTCCACCCCTTTTGCTGTTCCGTTCAATCTTACTGACGATATCAACTATGATCCCAGTTCCTTGTCTGGCAGTGATACACACACCAAAAAATCTGTTCCAACTGTTCCTCTCCATGAAAAGTTTCTTTTGAGCGTGGTTGAAGCAGCGGCCTATTTCGGCATCGGTCAGAACCGCATTTCCGAGCTTGCCTTGCAGGATGGCTGCAAGTTCGTTGTGTTCGTTGGAAACAAGAAGCTCATCAAGCGTAAAAAGTTTGAGGAGTTTTTGGACGAGCAATACGCCATCTAACACGAAATAACACACTCTAAGACTTGATTGCGATTCGCCCACATGGTAAAATGAATTTGCTGTGTGGGCTTCTTTTTATCCAAGAAATGAAAGGAGCCTCAACATGGGCAAAAATCTTAAAGGAAAATAACTCGGAAAAGGGATTGGTCAGCGAAAAGACGGTCTGTACTATGCCCGTTGCCGAAATTATCGCGGTGAGCGTGAGGAACGCTGCTTCAAGACCCTTCCAGAAGCCAAGAATTGGCGACAGAAACAGCTCTATCTACGCTTACACCCTGAAGGTCGGACTGTGGCATCGCCCAATATGACGGTGGACGCATGGTTCAATCAATGGGTCAGGGATGTCGTTGGCAACCGTGCTCCGAACACTGTCCGGAATTATCGGGAGCGATACGAGCACAACATCCAGCCATTTATCGGTTCTATGCTGCTGCGCGATGTCAAGCAAATCGACTGTCAGCGGATTTTGAACGCCATGGAGGACGACTACGCCGGTTCAACCATCCGGCAGACCTATATGACAATGGGCACATTTTTCAAGAGTACCAAAGATAATGGCTTCATCGACCGTCATCCTATGGATGGTGTTCGCTATACGAAACCTGTCCGGGCGGTTGATGACATCCACTTTCTGACTGTAGACGAGCAGAAACGGTTTCTGGAAGCTGCCAAAGGCTCCCACAACTATGCTCAGTACGCACTGATTCTGGAAACTGGCTTGCGTACTGGTGAAATGATCGGTCTGACATGGGATGCTATCGATTGGGAGAAACGTACCCTGACGGTCAACAAGACCTTGGAGTTCCGCTACAAGCAAGACGAATGGCGTGCTGGCCCTCCGAAAACGGAATCCAGCTACCGTACCATTCCTTTGACTGACACCGCTTACGACATCCTGCAGGAAATCTATGACACCAGAGAATACCGCAACGAATCGGAAGGCCTCTCCACTGTCCTGACCTTTATGGATCGTAAGACTGGTCAAAAGCGGAAGCTGGTTATGTGCGACTTAGTGTTCATCAACTGGCGTACCGGAATGCCTGCCAAGAACAGCTCCTACGACACCCACCTCTACAAGCTGTGCGATGATGCAGGGATCAAGCGTTTCTGTATGCACGCTCTACGCCATACATACGCTACCCGCGCCATTGAGAGTGGAATGCAGCCCAAAGTCCTGCAAAAGCTGCTGGGTCATGCCAGCATCACGACCACCATGAACCGCTATGTTCATGTGACAGACGATTCCATGAAAGAGGGTGTAGCGCAGTTCGCAAAGGCACAGGAAGCGCAAAAGGGTGAGTAAAGGGTGAGCCAATCTGTTTCATCCAACCTTTTCCAAATCCAACAGTTCGTAAAAACAACTTATATCCGTTTAATATAGCTGTTTATCATCTACATCACAAAAGGAGAAATCATAACTATGAAATTAGGTATCGTCGGCCTGCCCAACGTCGGCAAGTCCACTCTGTTCAACGCCATCACCTCCACCAAGAACGCGGAGGCTGCAAACTACCCCTTCTGCACCATCGAGCCCAACAGCGGCATCGTGGCCGTGCCGGACAAGCGGCTGGATAAGCTGGCTGAGATCTGGCAGACCAACAAGAAGACCCCCGCCATCGTGGAGTTCGTGGACATCGCCGGCCTCGTCAAGGGCGCAAGCCAGGGTGCCGGCCTCGGCAACAAGTTCCTCGGCCACATCCGCGAGTGCGATGCCATCGTCCATGTCGTGCGCTGCTTCGATGACGACAACATCATCCATGTCGTGGAGGACGTGACCAAGGCCGAGGCCGTGGACCCCATCGCCGACATCGACGCCATCGACTACGAGCTCATCCTCTCCGACCTCGAAGTCGTCCAGAACCGCGCTGGCCGCATGGCCAAGGCCGCAAAGAGCGGCAACAACAAGGGGGCTGCCGCCGAGGCTGCATGGCTGCAGCAGCTGGCCGCCCATCTGGAATCCGGCAAGCCCGCCCGCAGCTTCGACTTCGACGAGAACGACGCCGAGCAGCAGACCGTGCTCCACGAGATGGGCCTGCTGAGCGCAAAGCCCGTCCTCTACGCCTGCAATGTGGGCGAGGACGACCTGATGGAGGGCATCGAGAACAACAAGTACGTCCCGCTGGTGGCCGCACGCGCCAAGGAAGAGGGCGCACGCTACATCCCCATCTGCGCCAAGACCGAGGAGGACATCGCCGACTACAGCCCCGAGGAAAAGAAAGCCTTCCTCGCCGAGATGGGCATCGAGGCAAGCGGCCTCGACAACCTCATCACCGCCAGCTACGACCTGCTGGGCCTCATCTCCTTCCTGACCGACGGCAAGAAGGAGTGCCGCGCCTGGACCATCCGCAAGGGTACCAAGGCTCCGCAGGCTGCCGGCAAGATCCACAGCGACTTTGAGCGCGGCTTCATCCGCGCCAGCGTCATCGCCTACAGTGACCTCGAGGCCCACGATTTCGATTACGCTGCCGTCAAGGCCAAGGGCCTGCAGCGCACCGAGGGCAAGGAATATGTCGTGAAGGACGGCGATGTCATCGAGTTCCTGTTCAATGTGTAAAACAGCGGAACAACCTCTCAGTCTCGCTACCGCTCGACAGCTCCCCTAGAAAGGGGAGCCAAAGCAGAAAAGGATTAAAATTATGATTATCGGTATCATGGGCGCAATGCCCGACGAAGTGGACCAGCTCTGCGCCAGGCTGGAAAATGTCACGGTCGAGCCCTACGGCGGCGTGGAGTATCATAAGGGTACGCTGGCCGGCAAGCAGGTGGTCGTCTGCTGTGCAGGCATGGGCAAGGCCAACGCCGCCGCCACCACTCAGGTGCTCATCACCAGGTTCGGTGCTGAGAAGATCATCTTCTCCGGCATCGCAGGCAACATGACCAGCAAGATCGGCATCGGCGACGTCGTCATCGGCAAGACGGTGCTTTACCACGACGCCCAGCTGGATATGATCTGCCAGAATCCGCCTTTCCTGAAGGAGTACACCGGCGACCCGGCCCTGATCGCCGCCGCCGAGAAAGCCTGCGCCGACGCAGGCGTCAAGGCTCTGGCAGGCAAGATCGCCACCGGCGATCTGTTCGTGGGCGACAGTGCCACCAAAGCCGCCATCGAGGCCAAATGTGCCCCCGACTGCGTGGAGATGGAGGGTGCGGCCGTGAGCCAGATCGCCGCCAAGAACGATGTACCTTGCGTCATCCTCCGCGCCATGAGCGATAACGCCGACGAGGACGGCCATGAGGTGCTGGTGGTCAAAAAGTTCAGCATCACCGAGTACGTCGCCACCGCGACCAAAATCGTCGCCGCGATGGTAGAGTCTCTGTAACAGACAGCAACAGAAGCCGGTCTTGTGACCGGCTTCTGTCTGTTTACAGGTACTGCTCCAGCTTCAGCCTGTTATCCTCCTCAAAATCCTGCAGCTTCTGCATCAGCCTCTTCGACCCCGGCGCGGCGTCTGGGTAGTCCTTCTGGGATTTGATGCAGTCCACCACGCCCATGCCGCTGCCCTGGGTGAGCATCTCAGCGAGGTTGCGGGTGGATTTGTCGGTGATGGTCTTCATGCCGATGCTCACCTTGGTGTTGAGCTTCGCCATGGCACTCTGGCCCTGGGCCGAGCCGCCGCAGGCGTTGATGGCGGCGTGGGCCTCCTGATTGAGCTGGCGGTAGATATTGCGCTGGCGCAGAAGCTCCGCCTTGAACTGCTCATCCTCCGCCATCGGCACGAGCTGGTCGAGGGTGTTCTTCCCCATCTCGGTGTTCTGCACGATGGCTTCCAGCATATTGAGATTGTCGTTTTTCTGGTTTTCCATACAAAAATCCCCCTTTTGAGGGTAGTTTCTCTCAAAAGGGGGACTCTTATGCATTATTCGCCGTCGTAGATGCGGTCGCCGCCTGCGGTCTGTGCAGCGGCCAGCCGCTTCTCGCACAGGTCATAGAGGGCATCCCAGTTCTTGCAGCGCACCTCGCGGGTGCCGGCCACGCCGATGGACTGGGTGAACGGCACCCGGCGCATCAGGCCCACCGAGGCCACACACTCCTTGGGCATCTCGGCGTAGATGGCTTTCAGCTCCTCTTCCAGCTCACGGCGGGTGCGGTCGGCGCAGCCGATGGCGAACAGGGTGTCGCTCAGGCGGCAGACCACCCGCTCAGCAGGCTGATCGAAGTGCTTTTTCCACTGGTTTGCCACAAAGCAGACCAGCTGGCCCATGACGGCGTCGCTCTCCCGCGCGGAGAGCTTCTCTGCGCCGTCGATGGACACCAGCGCCAGCGCCGCGCAGCGGTGGCAGTCGGTCCACTCATCGAGTTTCGTGCAGAATTCCGTCTCGTAGTAGCGGCGGTTGAACACCCCCGTCACAAAGTCGTGGTTCATGTCGTCGCGGCACATCTCCCGCTCCCGCGGGGTCATCCGGTCTTCGGGCAGGTCATTGCCTGCCAGAGGGGCCGTCATCTGCAGCTGCCACACCTTGCCGTCGGCCACGACAAAGCGGCGCAGCACACAGTCCACCTGACCGCCGCGCAGCTCGTAGTCCACCATCAGGCCGTCGTCCTGCCAGCAGCGGTCGGCGTCCTCGTCCACCTGCGTCAGGCTCACATCCTGAAACACAGGCCGCGAGCTTTCGACGAATTGCCGCAAGTCCTGCTCAGTCCATTCATTCTTCATGCGTTTTTTCCCCATTTTATACACCGGGTCTTCCTTCCCGGCGCTCTGCCTTTTCACAGTCGAGCCTGTTTTCATGGCCAGCGTATCGCTGTGAAAATAAGTCTTATCCCTGACTGCGTCTCCTGCGATTATACCACGACGGCGGGGCGCTTACCAGCAAAACGCACAATTTTCAAAAAGATTTTTTACATTCCCGTCAAATTGAGGTTTTGGTCTCTTTTTCGACCGGCTCCTTGGCGCGGCAGTAGACCTCGCACTCGGCCTGGATACGGCTGGCCAGAGGCTCTGCGTCGAAGCCCTCCGCGGCGCGCCAGGTCCAGTTGCCGCCCAGCTTGCCGGGGGTGTTCAGATGGGCTTCTGCGCCCAGACCCAGCCAGTCGGACATGGGGATGATGGCCCGGTCAGCCACAGAGCCGAGGGCCGCACGCAGCAGCGCGATGCGGGCGGCGTCCGGCTTGACGGCAGCCACTTCCTTCGCGGTGGGCTTGCAGGGGGTCAGGTGGAGGTAAGCGGCGACATTGGCCTTTTCCTTCCCGGTGGCGGCGTTCTCCCACCAGTCGGTGAGGGTGGTGTTGTCGTGGGTACCCGGGTAGACCACGCTGTTCTTGACGTGGTTGTGGGGCAGATACTCGTTGTCGCCGCCGCCGAAAGCGAACTGCAAAACCTTCATACCCGGGAAGGTGCTGTCGGCCAGCAGCTCGCGGACGCTGGGGAACAGCTCGCCCAGATCTTCCGCGATGATGGGCAGCTTGCCAAGGGCAGCTTCCAGTGCGTGGAACAAGTCCATCCGGGGGCCGATCTCCCACTTGCCGGTGCAGGCGGTAGAGCTGCCCGCCGGGATGGCCCAGTAGGTGTCGAAGCCGCGGAAGTGGTCGATGCGGAGCAGGTCGTAGATGCCGAGGGCGTGGCGGACGCGCCGGATCCACCAGGCGTATCCCGTCTGTTTATGATACGGCCAGTTATACAGCGGGTTGCCCCAGAGCTGGCCGTCCGCGGAGAAGTAATCCGGCGGACAGCCGGCCACGCGGGCAAAGCCGCCCTGCGCGTCCAGCTCGAAGAGCTCGCCGCCCACCCATGCATCCACCGAGTCGGCAGAGACGTAGATCGGGATGTCGCCGAGAATTTTTACGCCCTTGGCGTTGGCATAGCCCTTGACCTTCTTCCACTGGGTGGCAAACTCGTACTGCAGGAACTTCCAGAAGCCGATCTCCTCTTCCTGCTCTGCTGCGAACTTTGCCAGCGCGGCGGCGTCCCGCAGGCGGTACTCCCGGGGCCACTCAGTCCAGCTCTTCATGCCGTTGGCGGTCTTGAGGGCCATGTAGAGGGCGTAATCATTCAGCCAGCTGTCGTTGGCAAGGGCGAAGGCGTAGTAGTCGTCGGGGTAGTAGTGGGCGCAGCCGTGGAGACCGGCGTACTTCTCGCGCCATGCGGCGTAGGCGGTGCGCAGCACCTTATAGCGGCTGGTGTAGAGAGTGCCGTAGTCCACCGAAAGCGGGTCATCGCCCCACTTTTCCGCCTTGAGCTGGGCGGCAGTCAGCAGGCCGTCGGCCTTGAGGGCGTCGAGGTCGATGAAGTAGGGGTTGCCCGCAAAGGCAGAGCAGCTCTGGTAGGGGCTGTCGCCGTAGCCGGTGGGGCTGAGGGGCAGCAGCTGCCAGATGTGCTGGCCCGCAGCGGCCAGAAAATCCACGAACTTGAGCGCTTCGGCGCCAAAGCAGCCAATACCATAGGGGCCGGGCAGGCTGGACACCGGCATCAGGATTCCACTTTCACGCATGATGATACCTTCCTCGCTTTATATTCCGTTTGGGTTTCTGCTGTTTCCTATCATAACATAAGCGAAGACTATTTTCCACCGGCAAAAAACGTGGTATACTGGATTTTATCGGGAAACATCCTTGCCCTCTCCGTCCGCTTCGCGTCCAGCTCTCCCAGAGGGAGAGCCTTTGGCCTTCCGGGAAGCTTTTGCCTCTCCCTTTGGGAGAGGTGGCACGGCATCAGCCGTGACGGAGAGGGCAGGCCGCCTTTAGTTTTACATTCAGGAGGTATCGTGCCATGCAGCGCACGGAAAAATATTTTGAGAACGACGCATTCCGCAAGACTGCCGCCGGGGTCATCCTGGCCGCAGAGGCGGACGCAAAGACGGGCGGCGGGCGCATCGCGCTGGACGGCACGGTGTTCTACCCCGAAGGGGGCGGTCAGCCCGCCGACAGAGGCACGCTGACCCTCGCCGACGGCAGGGTGCTCCATGTCACCGACGTCCACGAGACGAACGGCATCATCTGGCACACGGTGGATGCCCTGCCCGAGACCGCACAGCCCGGTGCCGCCGTCACCGGCACCATCGACTGGGAGTGGCGCTTCGACAAGATGCAGCAGCACACCGGCGAGCACATCCTCTCCGGCATCCTGCACCAGATGTTCGGGGCGGAGAACGTGGGCTTCCACATCGGCTCCGACGCCGTGCGGATGGACACCAGCGTCCCCATCTCCGCCGAGGGCCTGCGGGAGGCAGAGCTTGCCGCCAACCGCATCATCTGGGAGAATGTGCCGGTGCTCATCACCTACCCCACCCCCGAAGAGCTGGCCGCGCTGACCTACCGCAGCAAAAAAGAGATCGCCGGGCAGGTGCGCATCGTGACCATCCCGGGCGCGGACGTCTGCGCCTGCTGCGGCACCCACACCGCCGCCACCGGACAGGTGGGACAGATCAAGATCCTCACCTCTGAGAACTACAAGGGCGGTGTCCGGCTCAGCGTCGTCTGCGGCGGACGCGCCCTGCGGGAAGCGCAGGCCATGCGGAGCCGTCAGGCCGACATCGGCGCACTGCTCTCGGCCAAGGCCGACCAGACCGCCGTGGCGGTCCACCGGGTGTACGACTAGTACACGGCCCTGAAATTCGCCCACTTCGGCCTGTGCAGTCAGCTCTTCGACACACTGGCCGCACAGCTTGGCCCCGACGAGACGGCCATCCGCACCGTCCCCGGCCTCGACCCGGACGGCCTGCACCGTCTGGCCGCACGGCTGAGCGAGGCCACCACCGGTCTCTGCGCCGCTCTGACGCCCAGCGAGAAGGGCACCGGCTACTGCATCGCGCAGGCCGGCGGCGACGTCCGCGCCCTGACCAAAGCCCTCAATGCCGCCCTGAACGGACGCGGCGGCGGCAAGCCCGGCATCTGCCAGGGCAGCTGCGCCGCCACGCCGGAGCAGGTGGAGGAATTTTTGAAGAAAACTCTGTAAGTACAAACTTTTCACGTCACAAGGAGAACACCATCTTATGAGAATGCGTTTCAAGCCCTACGCCCACGACGAACTGATGGCCGCTGATTTCCACGTCCACGAGCCCCTCATCTGGGGCGGCAAGTGGCACAGCCAGTATGCCCGCCCGGAGCAGCCTTTCGTGCTGGAGCTGGGCTGCGGCAAGGGCGGCTTCATCTCCCAGCTGGCCTCTGCCCACCCCGAGAACAACTATCTGGGCATCGACATCACCGACAAGGTGCTCATCCTCGCAAAGCGCAAGATCGAAGCCGCTTACGCCGAGGCAGGCCGCCCCATCGACAATGTCAAGATCATGAGCACCGACATCGAGCGCATCAAGGGCGTCATCACCCCGGAGGACACCGTCAGCCGCATCTACATCAACTTCTGCAACCCGTGGAGCAAGAACGCTTCCTCCAACAAGCACCGCCTCACCTACCCCCGTCAGCTCATCCAGTACCGCGATTTCCTCAAGGACGGCGGCGAGATCTATTTCAAGACCGACGACGATGACCTGTTCCGCGACAGCCTGACCTACTTCCCCGCTTCCGGCTACGACATCGTCTGGCAGACTTACGACCTCCACGAGAACGAGCCGGAGTGGAACATCCGCACCGAGCATGAGGGGATGTTCACCGAGATGGGCATTAAGATCAAGGCCCTCATCGCCCGCAAGAAGGCCGGCGACGACTCCGTGACCTGGGTGGAGCCGAAGGTGCTCAAGAAGCAGGCCGCGCAGACGGAGGCCGAAGCTTCGGCCAGGGCCGAGGGGGAAGGCAATGTCTGACCCTTGTGAATACTGCCTGAACAACCAGCAGGACGAATATGGCAGCTGGTACTGCGCCGAGGGCGGCGCGCTGGATGAGGACGAGATGGCCCGCTATCTCTCCCATACCACTTCGGCCTGCCCTTACTTTGAGCCGGGCGATGAATATCAGATCGTCCGCAAACAGAACTGACTGGAGGTGTCCCCCTTGTCGTTTTTTCTCAACACGATAGTCTGCGGTTTCTCGCTTTATCATATCCTTGCGTTTTTCCTCATCTACTCCTGTCTGGGCTGGTGCGTCGAGGTGGTGTATGCCGCCGCCACCACCGGCCAGCTGGTGAACCGGGGCTTTCTGAACGGCCCGGTCTGCCCCATCTACGGCTTCGGCATGATCCTGGTGCTCTTCTTCCTCACACCGCTGGAGGATGACCTGTTGCTGCTGTATCTCGGCGGCGTCATCCTGCCCAGTGCCTTGGAGCTGGTGGGCGGATGGGCGCTGTATAAGCTCTACCGCACCCGCTGGTGGGACTACACCGACAAGCCCTTCAACATCGGCGGCTACGTCTGTCTTGAGTTCTCGCTGATGTGGGGCGTGGGTGCCATGGTGATGGTCAAGGCCATCCATCCCACCATTGCCGCGCTGGTGAACCTCATTCCGCCGCTGGTGGGCTTTGTGCTGATGTGTCTGCTCTACGCGGTGTATGCCGCTGACGCGGTGACGACCGCCATCGCCGCCTCCGACCTCGCCCGGGAGCTGGACGCTCTCGAGAAGGTGGCCGACAGTATGCATGCTGTCAGCGACGCCATGACCGAGATCCTTGGCACCACCGCGCTGGACATGGACCAGAAGATGGACGAGAGCCGCCTGCAGTTCAAGCTGGCCGCCGCCGAGGCCCGGGACAGCTACGACAAGCTGTCGCCCCGTGAGGCCGCTTCCGCCATGCGCGCCCGCGCCGACGAGGCCATGGAGGCCGCACGCCGCGTCTCCCGGACTGCCCGCCTCAACGCCGCCGAAGCGGCCAAGGCCGTCAAGCTGGCCGCGCAGGGCAAGGCCGAGCAGACCGCCGCATTCCTGCAGCTGGAACAGCTCAAGGAAGAGCTGGCAGCCCGTGCGCAGATCATGCAGGCCCACACCCGCCGCGGCACCCATCTGCTGGGCAAGGGCCGTATGCTCCGCGCCTACCCCAAGCTGAAGCACGGGCAGAACAACCGCTCCCTCAGCAGCCTGCTCGAGCAGCTCGAGGACGAATATCCCGACTCCTTCAACGGATTCGGCATCCAGAAAAAATAATAAAAAACACAATGGCAGGGCGCTGTGCGCCCTGCCATTGCTTTTAGATAATAGTTAAGACCAAAGGTTCTCCGGGTAAAGGCCGTCGGCCGTCTTTTTGGCGATGGCTTCCACCACCACGGGCTTATCCTCGCGGTAGGTGACGCCATACCACTTATCGGTGCTGCGCAGCACCTTGACGGCGGCTTTCTTTTCGCCGATGAGCTCACTGACCACCAGCGGCAGGAAATACTCGCACTTGAGCGGGTTCTTTTCCAGATTCTCGTCCAGCCAGCGGGCAAAGCGCCGGTCGGCTTCCTTCACGAAGCTCTCGCCGAAGCCCCAGAGGTTCATGCTCACGGGCGTCTCGCCGGGCAGGTCCGTCCAGCTCTTGCCGCCGTCCTCGGTGTAGTGGATGCCGCCCTCATAGGTCTCGATGCGGGTGCGCTCGGTGACGCTGTGGAGGGTGCCGTCCTCGTTGAGGGCGCAGACGCCGCGGGCGACGCTGCCGTTCTCGGAGACGGTGTTCTTGAGCAGGTAGCTCACCATGCAGTAGTCGTAGACCTCGCCGTCGGTGTGGGTGGAGAGGTGATCGTAGATGACCTTGAACGCCTCGGGGCCGTAGTAGTCGTCGGCATTGATGACGGCGAAGGGGCCGTGGATGCAGGGCTTTGCGGCCAGCACCGCGTGGCAGGTACCCCAGGGCTTCACGCGGCCCTCGGGGACGGTGTAGCCCTCGGGCAGCTCATCCAGCTGCTGGAAGGCGTACTTCACGTCCATCACTCTGGACACGCGGTCGCCGATGGCAGCTTTGAAAGCCTCTTCGATCTCGTGCTTGATGACGAAGATGACCGTCTCGAAGCCTGCGCGGCGGGCGTCGTACAGGGAATAATCCACGATGACCTGACCGCAGGGACCCACCGGGTCGATCTGCTTCATGCCGCCGTAGCGGCTGCCCATGCCGGCAGCCATGACCACCAGGACCGGTTTGTTCATGTTTTATCTCCTCCTTGAAAAGGGTGTTTCTCTTTTACGGTTTTATTATACTCCAAACCACGCCGGGCAACAAGACGAAGCTGTTTTTTGAAGTTTGGCAAGTTTTTATTGCATATATCAGCAAGCAAATATTGCCTTTTGCTTCCAGACAGAGTATAATAACCTCATCCGACACAAAAACGACCGGCCAGCCGCTTTTGCAGGCCGAAGTTAAGAAGCCGTTTTCACAAGCATTGCACCCCGCTTATGAAAGCAGCTTCTGGAAAGTGAGTTTTTCCATGAACGAAACTGTGACCAAGCGTTTCCTGCTCTACTTCCGCCTGATGATGGTGGTGTGGATCCTGATCGCCAACGCCTTTTTCCACGCCATCGGGTTTGAGTACAGCTGGCTCATCTTTTTGAGCAACATCATGCTCTTTACGATGGAGGGCGACATCAAAGACCGCTTTATCAGCGTGGAACTGGGCGGCCTCGTGGGCATGGTGCTCACGGTGCTGGCGATGCTGGCCATCGGTGCGCTGACGCCTGTTCTGGGCGGGATGCTGGGCCTGCTGCTGCCGCTGGGCGTGGTGCTCTTCATCCTCATCATCCTGCACCCCTACGCCCCCAAGGTGCTGAACAATGTGGGCTTTGCCTACCTGACCGCCGCCTGCATCGACAGCGCAGCTTTTGCAGCGAATCTGCCTCTCTTCTTCGGAGTGTACATCGTCGGCTCTCTGGTCTTCAACGGCGGCTGCGTGCTGCTCCTGAAGCCGGCCCGTTATCTGGCCGCCCGGAGCATCAAGAACGACGTCAAGGCTGACGCCTGAATCTGAGCTTCTCATCTTTTCTTCTTTTTTCTCACAGCGCCCCGGCAGAAAAGATGCCGGAGCGCTGCACTTTTATGTGGATTCTGCCGTTTTTCCGTGCTACAATGGAGTAAAATAAGAGAAAGGAAGTTTCCCGCCATGTATGCTGCATCTCCTGCACGCTGCTCCACCCTGCCCTGCCACCGCTGCCCTGAACAACACCACCTTCACCGCTGACGAGCTGGAAGCCATCGATAAGGCTTCCGGATTTTATAAGGAGTAATTTATGTCCAAAACTGTATGGATAACCGGAGCTTCTTCCGGCATTGGCCGGGAGTTTGCCCGCCGGTATGCCCGCCTCGGCTTCCGGCTCATCCTCACCGCCCGCCGCACCGACCGACTCGAAGCTCTGGCCGCAGAGCTCACCGCGAAGCACAGCACCTTCTGCCGCATCCTGCCCGCTGATCTGGAGCAGGAGAGCGAATGCGCCCGTCTCTGCAAGGCGCTGACGGACGAGCGCATCGATATTTTCATCAACAACGCCGGCTTCGGCGTCTGCGGCAGCTTTCTTGAGACCAGCGGCGAGAAAGAGCTCTCCATGGCGAAGGTCAACATGCTGGCCATGCACCAGCTGTTCAAGTTCGCCGTGAAAAAGATGGAGGCTCAGGGCTTCGGCACCGTGCTCAACGTGGCGTCCTCCGCCGGGCTGCTGCCGGGCGGACCCTATATGGCGGGCTACTACGCCACCAAAGCGTATGTTGTCAGCCTGACCCGGGGCGTGGCCGAAGAACTGCGGGAGCAGCACAGCCCGGTCTACGTCTGCGCCCTCTGCCCCGGCCCGGTGGACACCGAGTTCAACGAGCGGGCCGATGTGGTGTTCGCACTGCGGGGCATCAGCCCGGAGCTCTGCGTCGAGGAGGCCATGCGGGGGATGCTCCGCCGCAAGACCATCATCGTCCCGTCGGCCCTCATGCGGGCGGCGACGACGGCCCAGCGGTTCATGCCGATGGCGATCTTAATGCCCATCCTGGCCCACCAGCAGAAGAAAAAACTGGGCTGAAGGGCCATTGTGTGCAACAAGCAGCAATCCCGGCCTTTGCAGAGTCCGTTTTTATGACAATTTCACGAAAACGCAGCAAAATGAGAGAAAAATTGCAGTAATTGTGCCAAGAAAACACCTTGACAGTCGGAATAAAGAATGCTACTCTAGTATACAAGAGGGCGCAGGGCCGGACAGTCCAAATTGCCGCTTCCCGTGGCGGCAGTTGGACTACCGGTATCGTCCGGCAGCGCAGCGCCCCGCAAAGCAAAATTCTGATTGGAGGATTTCATTATGGCACAGTGTACTCCCAAATCCTTTGACCTGACCGGCAAGGTCGCGCTCATCACCGGCGCATCTTACGGCATCGGCATGGCCATCGCAAAGGCAATGGCCGCAAACGGCGCTACCATCGTCTTCAACGACATCAAGCAGGAGCTGGTCGATAAGGGCATCGCCGCTTATGAAGAAGCCGGCATCAAGGCTCACGGCTATGTCTGCGACGTCACCGATGAGGACGCCGTGAACGCCATGGTCGCAAAGGTCACCGAGGAAGTCGGCCATATCAACATTCTGGTCAACAACGCCGGCATCATCAAGCGCATCCCCATGACCGAGATGACCGCTGCTCAGTTCCGTCAGGTCATCGATGTTGACCTGAACGCTCCGTTCATCGTCGCCAAGGCTGTCATCCCCGACATGATCGCTCAGGGCGGCGGCAAGATCATCAACATCTGCTCCATGATGAGCGAGCTTGGCCGTGAGACCGTCTCCGCCTACGCTGCAGCCAAGGGCGGCCTGAAGATGCTGACCAAGAACATCGCCTCCGAGTACGGCGAGTACAACATCCAGTGCAACGGCATCGGACCCGGCTACATCGCTACCCCGCAGACCGCACCTCTGCGCGAGCGTCAGCCCGACGGCAGCCGTCATCCCTTCGACAGCTTCATCGTCGCCAAGACCCCCGCAGGCCGCTGGGGCGAGGCTGAGGATCTGGGCGGACCCGCTGTCTTCCTGGCTTCTGCCGCTTCCGACTTTGTCAACGGCCTCATCCTGTACGTTGACGGCGGCATCCTGGCTTACATCGGCAAGCAGCCGCAGTAAGTTTTTCCATATCCGGCATTTTTGCGCCGTGTCCGCTGCCTTCCGGGTGCCGGGCGCGGCGCTCTTTTGTTTCCCATATCGACTTTTTTCCCGGAATCTGCTACACTGGTCATAATAATAAAAACAGGAGGGCTTTCCCATGAAGATCGCACTTATCAACGAGAACAGTCAGGCCGCCAAGAACGGCATCATCGAGGCCGCTCTGAAGAAGGTCGTAGAGCCGATGGGCCACGAGGTGGTCAACTACGGCATGTACGCTGCCGATGACGCCGCACAGCTGACCTATGTGCAGTGCGGCATCCTCGCCGCCATCCTGCTCAACAGCGGCGCAGCCGACTACGTCATCACCGGCTGCGGCACCGGCGAGGGCGCCATGCTGGCCCTGAACAGCTTCCCCGGCGTCATCTGCGGCCATGTGGAGGACCCCGTGGACGCCTACACCTTCGCCCACGTCAACGACGGCAACGCCGTGGCCATGCCTTTCGCCAAGGGCTTCGGCTGGGGCGGTGAGCTGAACCTCGAGTACTGCTTTGAGAAGCTGTTCGGCTTCGGCCACGGTCAGGGCTACCCCAAGGAGCGCGTCGAGCCCGAGCAGCGCAACAAGAAGATCCTCGACGGCGTCCGCGCCGCCACCTTCAAGCCCCTCATCGAGTGCCTCAAGAGCATCGATCAGGACCTGCTGAAGGGTGCCGTGGCCGGTGAGAAGTTCAGCGAGCTGTTCTTCGCCTCCTGCAGGGACGAGGAGCTGGCCGCTTATATCAAGAGCCTGCTGGCTTGAGCGGTGGCCAGAGCATGACGTCCCTGTATCACCTGAACGAGAACATCGCCCACCTGCTGGAGGGCTTTCTGGAATCGGCAGTCCCCCTCATCGCGGGGCTGGCGGAGGTCATCGGCCTGTTCATCATCGTGACGAGCCTTGTCAAGGCCACCTACCACTATGTGCGGACGACCTTTTTCCACGACCGGTACGACTTCCACCACGAGATGAGCACCGGCCTGACGACGGCGCTGGAATTTCTCATGTCGGCAGAGATCGCCAAGACCTTCCTTCTGCAGAACCTCGAGTCGGTCATCCCGCTGGCGGCGACTTTCGCGCTGCGCGCTCTGATGAGCCTGCTGCTCCATATCGAAATGCGGGCAGACCACAAGGGGGAAAAATGATGCCTGCCAAAGTTTTCTTTGCCCATTCTTTTCCGGTTTGTGCAGAACGTCAAAAATAGCATCCAGCTCTTGACACTTTGACCAAACCGCCTTATACTCTTGCCATCGAAAGCAAAGGCGCTGACGGATGAAAGATCCGCCAGCGCCTTTTGTGTTTCCGGGGGAGGTGTATCCCCTGCGGCCAAGGGAGAAACAGAGGGCTTCCTTTTCCGGATTTTCCGCGCTGCTGCGCAGATAGAGGGGTGATTATTCTCATCTGGGCCTCGACATCCCGCTGTGGGTGTACATCGTGTTCCAGACCGTCTTCTGCGCCACGGCAGCCACCATCGTCTCCGGCTCCATGGCCGAGCGCACCAACTTCAAAGCCTACTGCGTCTACTCCGCAGCCATTTCGCTGGTGGTCTACCCCATCTGCGGCCACCGGATGTGGGGCGGCTGGCTCCAGAGCATGGGCTTCCACGACTTTGCCGCCCTGCAGGACGTGGAGTAAGCGTCCCCCTGATTTCATCGCTATCCCGCCGAGACGGCGTGGATATATTGTTCTCCTTTTTCCTTTTTTCTGATAATTCCAAACACAGCTCAAAGCCCCGCTCCTTCACACAAGGGAGCGGGGCTTTGGCGTTTCTTGACAGTGCCCGTCCGTCGTGCTATCTTTGTGGGCAGGATATAAAAAACACAGGAGTGCTATCATGAAAGAATTTTTGAAAAGGGAGCTTTATTCCTTCCGTGCCGTCGCGGCCATCCTGGCCCGCTGGCTGCTGCTGGCCGTCCCCACCGGCCTCGTCTGCGGTGCCGTCGGCACAGCGTTCCATCTGGCCGTGGAGCATGTCACCGAGTGGCGGGCCGCGCACATCTGGCTGCTCTGGCTGCTGCCGGTGGCAGGTCTTGCCATCGTGGCACTTTATAAGATAACGGGCTGCGAGGGGATGGGGACGAACAACGTCATCCGCGCCGTCCACAGCGGCGAGAGCGTCAGCCCGCTGCTGGTGCCGGCCATCTTCTTCGGCACGGTGCTCACCCACCTCTGCGGCGGCTCGGCCGGACGCGAGGGCGCGGCTTTGCAGATGGGCGGAAGCATCGGCTACAACATCGCAAAGCTCTTCCGCTTCTCCGACCACGACCGCCGCACGGCCACAGCCTGCGGCATGGCGGCGTTCTTCTCGGCACTGTTCGGCACGCCGCTGTCGGCGACCCTCTTCGGCATCATGGTGGAGGACGTGGGCCTCGCGTTCTCGGTGGCCTTTGTCCCCGGCTTCGCCGCCGCCCTCATCGCCTACGGCGTCTCGCTGGCCTGCGGCATCTCTCCTACCCATTTTGCGCTGACCGCACCGGCGCTTTCCATTGATTCTACTCTGCTGGTGGCTGTGCTGGGTGTTGCCTGTGCGCTGGTGGCCCGGGCATTCTGCTGGCTGCTCCACACCATGGAGCACGAAATGCCCCGCCGTCTGCCGAACCCCTGGGTGCGTGCCGTCGTGGGCGGTGCTGCCGTGGTGGCCCTCTCCTACCTGATGGGCGTGGGCCGCTACAACGGCGCGGGCATGGGCGTCATCACTGCCGCCGTGGAGCAGGGGCAGGCCCTGCCGTGGGATTTTATCTGCAAGATGCTGCTGACGGCCCTGACCCTCTCGGCGGGCTTCAAGGGCGGCGAGGTCGTCCCCAGCTTCTACATCGGTGCGACCTTCGGCTGTGCGTTCGGCCCGCTGCTGGGCCTGCCCGCCGGGTTCTCCGCCGCCGTGGGCCTCGTCTCGGTGTTCTGCGGCGCAGCCAATACGCTTATCCCCTCCATCCTGCTGGCCTATGAGCTGTTCGGCGGCGTGGGGCTGGAGCTCATCGCGCTGGGCTGCGGCGTCTGCTATATGCTCTCCGGCACCCACGGCCTCTACAGCAGCCAGCTCTTTGTGACAGAGAAGCTGCTGTCGGAGTATACGGAAAGCTGGGAGAAGCGGCTCAGAAAATAAAAAAGGAACGGCAGCGCGTCGCTCCGTTCCTTGACAAATCCGATATTTCTGGTTATACTACAAATAGAAAAGGCGCTGGCCCGCAAACGGCTGGTCCCTCACCATAATGAGTCAAGAAAATGACCGCGACTAGTTGGGGAACTCAGAGGCGGTCATTTTTCTTGTTTTTATCGTCGCTGTGAGATACAGTCCAAGTGATTTGAAACGTCACATAAATTGCACCGCCGAGAAGCGAGAGCAACGCGGTAAATTCCAAAATGCTCATGGCTCTTATCCCCCCTTTCCGCCCTTAAGCGTCGGGGGAGCGCGAATCTCCAAGAAAATCGCCTTACCCGGCACTCAGGTACCGGTAAGGGACAGCCGCCTGTGTTTGTGGTCAGCGCCTTGCCGCCAGAGGCGGCATCTATACGATACCATATTTCGCCTAAAAGTGCAAGAATTGTCCAGTCTAAATTTCTGCAGGCCAGCCCTTGATTTTTTCTGCGCCCCGTGCTACAATCATCTGTAGCTTCATCCTGTGATGCGCCGTGTGCGCAGGTTTTCTGCCGCCGGTGCGTCAAAATCAAATGTCCCAAAACGATGATGCGGACAAACCAAAGTCCCGTTCTCCATGCCGCAGAGAGGGCTGCCGTCCGGAAGGACGCGCTGCAAGCAGCCTGCCATGTGCCGGACTTCTACCACCGCAGAGTGCAGAGGCGAACCTCTGCCGGGTGCGCCCGTTACAGCACAGCGAGTGGCGTGCAGCAGTACGCAATTCGGGTGGAACCGTGGAACGCAGTTGGATTCTTTCAAAGGCGCTTCATCCCGTAGAGCAAATGCGGGGTGAAGCGTCTTTTTTGTTATACCAAACGCATTTTTCATGTCAAGAAGGAGTAACACCATGAAGATCATCTATAAGGACGGTCATGTGGACGAATGCCCGCAGGACCAGGAACTGCACGTCATCCGTCACACCGCAGCCCACGTCATGGCTCAGGCCATCAAGCGCCTCTACCCGGAGGCTGACTTCGCCTTCGGCCCTGCCACCGAGAACGGCTTCTACTACGACGTTGACCTCGGCGACACCAAGCTGACCGACGAGGACCTGGCCAACATCGAGAAGGAGATGCACAAGATCACCAAAGAGAATCTGGCCATCAAGCCCTTCATCCTGCCCCGCGCAGAGGCCGTCAAGCTGATGGAAGAGCGCCACGAGAACTATAAGGTCGAGCACATGACTGACCTGGCCGACGAGACCGAGTTCAGCTTCTTCCAGCAGGGCGAGTACGTCGATATGTGCATCGGACCTCACCTGACCTACACCAAGGCTCTGAAGGCCTTCAAGATCACCCAGCAGTCCGGCGCATACTGGAAGAACGACAAAGAGAACAGGATGCTGACCCGCATCAACGGCGTTGCTTTCCACAATCAGGAGGAGCTGGACGCCTGGGAGAAGGAGCAGCAGGAGGCCCGTGAGCGCGACCACCGCAAGATCGGCAAGGAGATGGGCCTGTTCATGACCGACGACCTGGTTGGCCGCGGTCTGCCCATGTTCCTGCCCGCAGGCTACACGGTCTGGCAGGAGCTGGAGAACTATATCAAGGAGAAGGAGCGCGCCCGCGGCTACCTGCACGTCATGACTCCCTGCATCGGCACCGTGAATCTGTACAAGACTTCCGGCCACTGGGACCACTACCGCGAGAATATGTTCCCCGCCATGGAGATGGAGGGCGAGAGCTACGTCCTGCGCCCGATGAACTGCCCCCATCACATGATGATCTACGCAAACCGTCCCCACTCCTACCGCGACCTGCCCATGCGCATCGGCGAGATCGCACACGACTTCCGCTATGAGTCCTCCGGCACCCTGAAGGGCATCGAGCGCGGCCGTCACTTCTGCCAGAACGACGCTCACCTGTTCTGCACTCCGGAGCAGATCAAGAGCGAAGTCGCTGATGTCTGCAACCTCATCTTCGAGACCTACAAGGACTTCAACATCACCGACTACCGCTGCGTTCTGTCCCTGCGTGACCCCGCCGACAAGAAGAAGTATCACGACGACGACGCGATGTGGAACCACGCCGAGAACGCTCTGCGCGAGGTCCTGACTGAGCTGGGCATCCACTTCACCGAGGAGATCGGCGAGGCTGCTTTCTACGGCCCCAAGCTGGACGTCAACGTCAAGCCCGCTGTCGGCGCTGAGTACACCCTGTCCACCTGCCAGCTGGACTTCTGCCTGCCCGCAAAGTTCCACCTGACCTATGTGGACAAGGACGGCACCGAGAAGACCCCCGTTGTCCTTCACCGTGCGATCCTCGGTTCTCTCGACCGCTTCATGGCCTACCTCATCGAGGAGACCAAGGGCAAGTTCCCCACATGGCTGGCTCCTGTTCAGGTCAAGGTGCTGCCCGTCTCCGAGAAGACCCTCGAGTATTCCGAGGCCATCACCGAGAAGCTGGTGGAGGCCGGTGTCCGTGTGGCTCTGGACGACGACAACCAGAAGATCGGCTACAAGATCCGCGCTGCACAGCAGGTGGACCGCGTGCCTTATATGCTGATCCTGGGCGCCAAGGAAGCCGAGGCCGGCAACGTCTCTGTCCGTGACCGCAAGGGCGAGACCACCACGATGGATCTCGACGCCTTCATCGCCAAGGTGACCGACGAGATCAAGAACCGCACCTACAACAACTAAACATGCGCTAAAATAGCAGCGAGGCCCTCTTCCCGCACGGGAAGAGGGCCTCGCTGCTATTATAAGGAGCTGGGCCTGCCGTTTGCTCAGCACTTTCATTTGTGGGGGCTTTACCGATTTTTCCTGTCTGCCCACGCACGGACGGCAGAGTAGAGGGCGGCGAAGACAAGCCCGGCCGCGGCCCAGATGATCCAGCTGTTTTCCCAGTTGTTGTTCCAGAAGTTGACAGCGAGATACACCGCCGGCACAAGGCACCAGTAGGCCCCGGCAAACCAACCGACACGGCGGTTCGTCCACTTTTTGCGGACGGTGTATTCCCCCGTTTGCAGCAGCTTATCAAAGCTGCCCTGGGTCATCACGGCCCGGATGAACAACTGTACTGCACCGGCCACAACGGCCAGCAGCAGGCCGACTGCGGCAACGATCCAGAAGCCTGGTGCTCCCAGCATGGCCGTGCCCAGGATCGGCACCACGGCCAGCACACAGAGCACCACGCCCTGGGTCATGCTGCGGCGGTAGGTGGGCGCATACTCCTGTTTCTGCCGCTCCACGATGCCCTCCACACCATAGGCAAGGGCGATCTGCTCTTTTTCCAGATATTCGAACGCTTCCAGCCGGATGGCGGCGGGCAGGATGAGCAGCAGCCCCAGCGCGACGAAGAGCAGCAGGAAGATGACACCGAGCCCTGCCATCCGCTCTTCGTTGGGTGTACCATCGCTCCATGCGCCCAGAACAAGCAGCGCGATGGGGCTGAGGATGCACAAGCCCACACCCGCCGCCATCTTCCCATGCACGGCCCGCACCGTGCTGAGATATGCGTTTGCCTCGTCAAACGAGACGGTGCGGCAGGGTTCCGTCACCCGCTCTTCCTTCGGCAGCGGGGCCGTGGCATCGGGCTGTTCCAACTCATCTTTTAATAAGTAGTCAGTGCTCACTTCAAACAGAGCACTCAGCTTCAGAATTTTATCCAAGTCAGGGATGGACGTTCCGCCCTCCCACTTCGAGACAGCCTGACGCGAAACGTTCAACTGATCGGCAAACTCTTCTTGGCTCCATCCATTCTGGCGGCGGAGAAGGGCAATTTTTTCGGCTAAGATCATAGTGTTCTCTTTTCTGCCGCAGGGCGGCATATCAATGGATTTCGGCGGACGTCCTCTATGCCGTTATCATAGCAGATTTTCCAGTTGACAACCACCAATTACGGCTTGAAATTTGTCAACCAGCGGTTGCAACCACGCAAAAACCGCCTGCACCCAGCATAATCGCATGGGCACAGGCGCTTTCGTCTATACTATCTGTTACTTCAGCAGATTGTTATCCGTAAAGTAGTCGATCCGCATGGACTTGCGGACATCGGCGAGGGTGGCGGCGGCGGCCTTTTCGGCCACAGCGCTGCCCTCCTTCAGGATCTCCACGACCTCGGGCAGGCGCTGCTCCCACTCCTTGCGGCGGTTGCGGATGGGCTCCAGCTCAGCCTGCATGACGCTGTTCAGGAACTTCTTCACCTTCACGTCGCCCAGACCGCCGCGCTGATAGTGTGCCTTCAGCTCGTCGAGGTTCTGGTACTCGGGCAGGAACTCGGCAAAGTGCTCCGGGCGGCTGAATGCATCCAGATAGATGAAGACGGGGTTGCCCTCCACCTTGCCGGGGTCCTGCACGCGCAGATGGTTCGGGTCGGTGTACATGGACATGATCTTCTTCTTGATGTCCTCGGGCTCGTCGGAGAGGTAGATGCAGTTGCCGAGGCTCTTGCTCATCTTGGCCTTGCCGTCGGTGCCGGGCAGGCGCAGGCAGGCGCTGTTCTGGGGCAGAACGATCTCCGGCTCCACCAGAGTCTCACCGTAGACGGCGTTGAACTTATGGACGATCTCGCAGCACTGCTCGATCATGGGGCGCTGGTCCTCGCCTGCAGGGACAGTAGTGGCCTTGAAGGCGGTGATGTCCGCAGCCTGGCTGATGGGGTAAGTGAAGAAGCCCACCGGGATGCTGGACTCGAAGTTCTTCTGCTGGATCTCGGCCTTGACGGTGGGGTTGCGCTGCAGGCGGGAGACGGTGACGAGGTTCATATAATAGAAGCTCAGCTCGGTCAGCTCCGGCACCATGGACTGGATGAAGATGTGTGCCTTGGCGGGGTCGATGCCCACGGCCAGATAGTCCAGCGCGACCTGCAGGACGTTCTGGCGCACCTTCTCCGGGTTGTCGGCGTTGTCGGTGAGGGCCTGTGCGTCAGCGATCATGATATAGATCTCGTCGAACTTGCCCGAGTTCTGCAGCCGGACACGCTCCTTCAGAGAGCCGACATAGTGGCCGACATGGAGCCGGCCCGTCGGGCGGTCGCCCGTCAGAATGATCTGTTTCATACTTTTCTCCTTTTTCATCAGGCGCATTTTTCCTCAGCCTCTCCGTCACAGCTGACGCTGTGCCGCCTCCCCTGATAGGGGAGGCTCTGGCGAAAAGGGTAAGTTTTCGGTTTTGCCAAGGGCTCTCCCATCCGGAGAGCTGGACGCCGCAGGCGGCCTGAGAGGTTCATTTTTTATAAGTATATCCCCCGCCGCTTTCCCTGTCAACAAAAGCCGCACCGGAACGGGCAAAAAAGAAAAAGCGATGGAAAACTTCCATCGCTTTACTGGCGCCTCTTGCCTGACTCGAACAGGCGACACCCTGATTAACAGTCAGGTGCTCTAACCGACTGAGCTAAAGAGGCATCTATATAAAACGGCGCAGAGCCGTTTTACTACTAAAATGGTGACCCGTACCGGAATCGAACCGATGTTAAAGGCGTGAGAGGCCTCTGTCTTAACCGCTTGACCAACGGGCCATACTACCATTGCATCGGGCGTTGTTCCCGACTCGATTATTTTAGCACGGCGCACCCGCTTTGTCAACAGGCATTTTCAATTTTTCAGCAAATTTTTCGAAAAGATCAGAACAGCCGACGCACTCTGCCCTTCACAGCCCCCAGAAGGACGTTCAGGTAAAGGCCCATGACGCTCTCCACCTCGCCCAGCTCCATGCTCTGGCGCTGGGGCAGGCCGGCCAGCGTACCGCGGTAGAGGCAGCGCAGCTCGGGCAGCTCGGCGTAATCGCTGGGGTGCATGAGGGTGCTGGGCTTTGGCAGCTCCAGCGCACCGCTCTTCTGGAGCACCTCGCTGACGAACTGGGAGCAGAAATAATGCCGACGGCGCTGCCAGCGGATATGCATCCAGCAGAGCAGCAGACCCAGCGAATTGAAGCGGTAGAGCTCCCCGTGGTGCATCATGTGCTGGGTGCGGCGCTTGGCGCGGGTGTAGGCCTCATCCGTCACTTCCAGCGCGTAGAGGGCGCAGGGGATGTTCTCCCGCATGAGGAACACACCCCGGTTCAGGTACTCCCGGCTGGGACCTGCGGGGAACATGGTGTAGCCATTCTTGCGGGTAGAGCTGTAGAGGGTGCTCAGGTCCTCGTCGAAGGCGAGGGAGATGTGGGTGTACTGCGCACCGGTCAGGCTGTACACGAGGTTCGAGAGCAGGGTACCGGAGCGGGTAAGAAATATGTAAAGCGTCTTCATCGTCGTTGTTTCTCCATGCTGGCGGCTCATGGCCGCGGGTCAGATTGACTCAGTATATCATAAGTCGTGCGTTTTTTCCAGATAAATCGCAAAATATCCACAAATATTTTGTGTCTCTACTTATAATACGTTTTTTCGCGTCCCAAAATTGCAGCCTCTTCTCTCCTGATTTCCGCTCCTTGTATTCCAAATCGATAAAATATTATCAAAGATTTGTTTTTGGCATCAAATCTTTAATTTGTGCAGACAAACGGACCAGGATTTTTACGAAACTGTCTCAAATACCACGGATTCTTAATAAGATTTGTTGCTTTTACCCGAAGAAAACCGCTCCGCCGGTTGATTTCAGCCCCGATTTATGTATAATGATATACAGGAGAATACGCATCTGTATTTCTTTTCGTCGTCCTTTTGCGGTGTCCTTTTGGCTGAGGGCAGCTTCCCGCTGGTGTCTGGGCGATGGATCTGAACGAAAGAAGAGGTATAAGTATCATGGCAAAGTTGGATCTGAGCAAGTATGGTATCACCGGCACGACCGAGATCGTGTACAACCCCTCTTACGAGCAGCTGTTCGACGAGGAGACCAAGCCCGAACTGGAAGGCTACGAGAAGGGCCAGGTCAGCGAGCTGGGCGCTGTCAACGTCATGACCGGCATCTACACCGGTCGCTCCCCCAAGGATAAGTTCATCGTCATGGACGAGAACTCCAAGGACACCGTGTGGTGGACCAGCGACGAGTACAAGAACGACAACCACCCCGCTTCTCAGAAAGCCTGGGAAGCTGTGAAGGAGATCGCCAAGAAGGAGCTCTCCAACAAGCGCCTGTACGTCGTGGATGCTTTCTGCGGCGCCAACAAGGACACCCGCATGGCCGTCCGCTTCATCATGGAAGTGGCCTGGCAGGCACATTTCGTCACCAACATGTTCATCAAGCCCACCGCTGAGGAGCTGGCAAACTTCGAGCCTGATTTCGTTGTCTACAACGCTTCCAAGGCTAAGGTCGAGAACTACAAGGAGCTGGGCCTGAACTCTGAGACTGCTGTGCTGTTCAACATCACCAGCAAGGAGCAGGTCATCGTCAACACCTGGTACGGCGGCGAGATGAAGAAGGGTATGTTCTCCATGATGAACTACTTCCTGCCGCTGAAGGGCATGGCTTCCATGCACTGCTCTGCCAACACCGATAAGGAGGGCAAGAACACTGCCATCTTCTTCGGTCTGTCCGGCACCGGCAAGACCACCCTGTCCACCGACCCGAAGCGTCTGCTCATCGGCGATGACGAGCACGGCTGGGACGACAATGGCGTCTTCAACTTCGAGGGCGGCTGCTACGCAAAGGTCATCAATCTGGACAAGGACTCTGAGCCCGACATCTACAACGCCATCAAGCGCAACGCTCTGCTGGAGAACGTCACTCTGGACGCTGAGGGCCACATCGATTTCGCTGACAAGAGCGTGACCGAGAACACCCGCGTCTCCTACCCCATCGACCACATCCAGAACATCGTCCGTCCCATCTCTTCCGCACCCGCAGCCAAGAATGTCATCTTCCTGTCTGCCGATGCATTCGGCGTCCTGCCCCCGGTCTCCATCCTGACTCCGGAGCAGACCCAGTACTACTTCCTGTCCGGCTTCACCGCAAAGCTGGCCGGCACCGAGCGCGGCATCACCGAGCCCACCCCCACCTTCTCCGCCTGCTTCGGTCAGGCCTTCCTGGAGCTGCACCCCACCAAGTACGCTGAGGAGCTGGTCAAGAAGATGCAGAAGAGCGGCGCAAAGGCTTATCTGGTCAACACCGGCTGGAACGGCACCGGCAAGCGCATCTCCATCAAGGATACCCGCGGCATCATCGACGCCATCCTGAGCGGTGCCATCAACGAGGCTCCCACCAAGAAGATCCCCTACTTCGATTTCGAGGTCCCCACCGCTCTGCCCGGCGTTGACCCCGCCATCCTCGACCCCCGCGACACCTACGCAGATGCCGCTCAGTGGGAAGAGAAGGCCAAGGATCTGGCTGGCCGCTTCATCAAGAACTTCGCAAAGTACGAGGGCAACGAGCACGGCAAGGCTCTGGTCTCCGCCGGCCCCCAGCTGTAAGCTGACAGCACCTCTTACATAAGGCTATAAGTCAAAACCCGCCCGGGTTCCCTGTTAAAAGGAAGCCGGGCGGGTTTTTCTTGTATTATCTCGCGTTTTATGATACTCTATGAGTGAAAAGGCGCTGTATTGCAAATACAGGTGGTCAAACTCCTCCCGGCATCTGATGTCCGGAGGTGTTCAATTTTTTGTCTTCCTCCGGACGGTCTGAATGTTTACACAGGATAACCCAAAGGAGGATTCCATTATGGAAGTTTTGAATATTGTTTTTAGCGCACTGAACCTTCTGGCTACAGTCATCATCGGCGTCATCAATGTGACATGGATGATTTCACGGGATGTCTTTCGGGGCAGACCTCGAGCGAAACATTATTCCAAAAGCAAAAAAGATTGACCGCCTCTGTTCCCCAACGGATCGGTCAATCTTTTTTAACTAGATGCCGGTAAGGAGCTGACCATTTTGCAGGCAGTGCCTTTTCCTTGTTTTTAGTATAGTAGCAATTTCCTCTTTTGTCAAGCATCTCTCCACTCGCAAAAAATGGCGAGGCCTGTTTTTTTTTGCGGAATCATGTTATACTTAGTCCAAATTCTGCACGGCGGCAGGAGGCCTTTCGGGATATATAAGGGGTATTGCTTATGAAAAATCAGACGGTCAACGACTACTTCCGACACCACTGGGTGAAGCTCATGCTCTTCGCGCTCTTCACAGCGGCGGTATCCTTTTTCGCGCCGCTGAAAAACTTCCAGCTCAAGTGGCTCATCGACTCCAAGAGCAAGCAGGAGGCGCTGGGCTATATGGGGCTGGTGTTCCTCATCACCTTCACCAGCTGGTTTTTCGAACGGCTGAGCCGCCGCTCCTTTACAAAACTCGCCTGCGGTGCCGTGGAGCAGGTACGGGGACAGGTCATGGAGCGGGTGCTGCGCCGCCCGGTGTCCCAATATCAGCGGGAGGGCGACGCAGCCTATCTCTCCCTGCTGACCACCGACCTGCGCACCCTCTACGACGACTATTATATGTCCCTCTTCAACATCGCATTCTGGGGCGGCATCATGCTCTGTGCGCTGGGGATGTACCTTTACATCAGCCCGGTGATGCTGGCGGCCATCCTGCTTGTGACCGTGCCGCCGCTGGTCCTGCCCCGGAAGATGAACGAGCGGCTCAAAGCCTCCCGAGACGCTTTTTCGCTCCAGATGGCGGGCTACACCCAGCAGCTCAAGGAGCTTCTGGGCGGGTTCGAGGTCATCCGGGGCTTTCTGCGGGAGGACGCCTATGCCGCCCGCCACCGGGATGCTGCCCGGCAGGCCCGCGACAGCGAGCAGGCCTACCAGCAGAGCCTCAACGCCATGGTGGTCAACACCTCTCTCATCAGCAACCTCATCTTCCCCATCGTCATGCTGGTGGGCCTTTTTCTCGCTTTCGACGGGCGGCTGACGATGGGCACCGTCTCCACCGCCGCCAGCATGGCGAACTTCGTCATCACGCCCTGTAATCAGATCGCCCAGTGCTGGGCCAAGGTCAGATCTTCGAAGGGCATTCGTCAGCGGCTGGAAGCAGCCATGTCCGGCCCGGAAAAAGTCTCTGCGGGCCGGGTCATCGATAAACTCGAGCACATCGAGTGCAAGGACACCGGCTTTGCCTACCCCGGAGCCGCTGCACCGGTGCTGCGCGGCGTCCGGCTGACGATCTCCGGGCAGGAAAAAGCCGTCCTCGTAGGCGAAAGTGGCTGCGGCAAGTCTACACTGGCAAAGCTGCTGTTCCAGTACTACCCAGACTATACCGGCAGCATCCTCTTCAACGGCCAGCAGCTGCGGGACATCGACCGTCAGAGCCTCTACCAGCGGGTGGGCTACATTGCCCAGACGACCTATCTCTTCAATGACACCCTCCGCAGCAACATCTGCCTCGGCGCAGACTTCCCCGAGGCTCAGCTTTCCCACGCCATCGGGACGGCGGGCCTCACCGACTGGGTGAGCACCCTGCCCGACGGCCTCGACACCCTCATCAGCGAGAACGGCAAGAATCTCTCGGGCGGGCAGCGCCAGCGCATCGGCATCGCGCGGCTGGCACTTCGCCGGTACGACCTCATCATCGCCGACGAGATCACCGCCAGCCTAGACCCCGACACCAGCGGACAGGTCATGGAAAATCTGCTCGCTCTCCCCTGCATGGTGGTGGCCATCACCCACGACGTCTCGGGGGCGTTCATGAAGCAGTTTGACAAGGTATACCGGGTGGAGCACGGAAGCGTCACACAAGCATAAGAGGAGAGCCTGTGCCGGGTTTCAGCACAGGCCCTCCTCTTGTTTTTACCGGTTATTTTGCCGCGTCGAATTCGGCCAGAATATCTTCCGTGGGAGCCGGGGTCACGAGGCTGATCACCGCGCAGACGGCCAGCATCTGGCTGTCCGCCGTGGACATCGTAGCCGCCAGGATGCCTGCAAGGATGAGTCCGGCCAGGCAATGCCTGCCAGTTCGGATGAAGAAAATGATGAAAATAAAGAAGATGACAGATTATTTTGCGGCTTCGCCTTCGGGGAAGATGATCTTGTTCACGAAGAAGAAGATGACCATCGAGATGCCGCCGTTGAGCACCGTGGTGCCGATGTTGTAGATGAAATCAGGCACCAGCAGACCGGCCACAGCCACCCAGATGCAGTTGATGGAGTTGACGATGCAGGTGATGAGGCAGAATGCCAGCAGATACCAGCCGATCTGCTTGGCGAGGCTGCCCTTGCTGCGGAAGACAAAATTGCGCTGGATGGGGAAATTGATGCACTCGCCGATGACCATGGCCACCATGTAGGCGCAGAAGTAGGGCAGGCCGCCGTGGGCCGCGTCGTAGCCGAGGATATTCCACTTGAAGGTCTCGCCGAACAGGGTGATGTCGATGCCCGGCCAGCCGAAGTCCACCACCGGCAGGCTTGCAAACGCCTTAGGCAGGAACTGCAGAAGCAGGTATTTGAACAGGGTGATGAGGTTGGACACGATGACGAACAGTCCGCCCTCCCGCACCCATTTGGCCGCGGCCGGATGCTTTGCGGCAAAGTTATTCCAGAAATTCATGGCCTTATTCCTTTCAGCTGTTTTTGAGCCGGTTTTCCATCTGGCTGTTCAGGATGAGATTCTTGACGAACTCATAGATGACCCGGAGGATGCCCACGAGCCAGAAGCCTTTCAGCTCCCAGACGAGGCCGTCCACCATGCCCATGCTCACCATGCCGTTGGTCATCTTGGCCAGCGCGCGCAGCGGCATATTATACTGGAACACGGTGTTCAGGTCGGGGGTGCCTTTTGCAAAGCTGCTGTCCAGACGGCAGCGCAGCACCTTCTGTGCCACCCAGCCCAGCGGACTGCGGCCATGGTCCATCTCGCCCAGCGTCATGTTCCGGTCGATGCGGACGACATCCTCCGGGATCGGGTGGCCCAGCAGAGCCTCGAACTCGGCGTCGGTCACATCGCCGATCTGGCCGGAGACGTAGTGGAGCAGGTCGAGACCCTCGTAGGGGTCGGGAGCGTTGGTCCCCTTGACGGAGACTTCCGCTGTCAGGCGGATGTCTGCGCTGGATGCACCCACGCGGAGCTGATAGCTTCCGCCTTCGACTTCCCAGCGGTCAGTCCTGACGTTCCAGTAGCGGAACGCCTTGTCGTCCAGAACGATGCTCACCGTCCTGCTCTCGCCGGGGGCGAGGAAGACCTTTGCAAAGCCCTTCAGCTCCTGCACCGGACGAAAGATTTTTGCGTCCTGCTTTGCGACGTAGAGCTGAACGATCTCGGCACCGGCACAGCTGCCGGTGTTGGTGACGGTAAGGGTCACGCCCTTCTCGTCTGCCTTCAGATCACTGTACTCGAAGGTGGTGTAGCTCAGGCCGTAGCCGAAGGGGAACGCCACCGGCACATCGGCGGTCTGATAGTACCGGTAGCCCACATACAGGCCCTCGCGGTACTCCACGTTCCGGCCCTCGCCGCCGAAGTTCGCCTTGGCGGGGGTATCGTCGTGCCCCTGCGCCCAGGTCTGGGACAGCTTGCCGCAGGGGCAGAGCTTGCCGGTGAGGATGTCTGCGGCTGCGCCGGCGCCTGCCTGTCCGCCCAGTGCGCCGTAGACCAGCGCCCTGCACTGGCCGACCCACGGCGTCTCTACCGGCGCACCGGCGCTCAGCAGAACGACGACGTTCGGGTTGACGGCAGCCACAGCGGCCAGAAGCTGCTGCTGGTTCTCGGCCAGCTTCATGTCAGAGCGGTCAAGACCCTCACTCTCCCGCAGCTCATCGAGGCCGAGGCAGAGCAGAACGGTGTCAGCCTTCTTTGCGAGGGCCACAGCCTCTTCCAGCTTCTCGGCGTCAGCTGCACCCTGACGCTCGAAACCCGAGGCATAGCCCACGAAGGTGATGCCGCTGTCGTCGGCCTTGATGCAGTCCAGCAGGGTGTCCACCTGCAGGGCGTTGACGGCGCTGGAGCCTGCGCCCTGATAGCGGGGCGTCTCGGCAAAATCGCCGATGACAGCCAGCTTCTCATTGGGCTTGAGCGGCAGGATGCCGCCCTCGTTCCTGAGCAGGACGATGCTCTCTGCGGCCGCGCGGCGGGCAAGCTTATGGTGCGCGGCAGCGTCGAAGGTGCGGGGCGCTTTTTCCACCGCAGCGTGGGTGGAGAGCACCAGCTCCAGCATCTCGTCGAGGCGGGCGTCCACGTCGGCCTCGGAAATTCTGCCGTCCTGTACGGCCTTCATCAGCTCCCGGATGGAGTCGCCGCCGGGGCAGGGCATTTCGAGGGTGGAGCCGTTCTTCACGCCGAGGGCGTGGTCATTGGAGCCGCCCCAGTCGGTGACGACGGCCCCGTCGAAGCCCCAGTCCTTCCGCAGAATGTCCTGCAGCAGGTGGGCATTCTCGTTGGCGTAGGTGCCGTTGATGAGGTTGTAGGAGGTCATGATGGTCTTGGGCTTTGCCTCTTTCACCACGATCTCGAAGCCGGTCAGATACAGCTCCCGCAGGGTGCGCTCATCGAGCACCGAGTCGCTGGCCATGCGGCGCAGCTCCTGACTGTTGACCGCAAAGTGCTTGGGGCAGGCAGAGATGCCGTTTTTCTGGATGCCGCGCACATAGGCAGCGGCCATCCTGCCCGCGAGGATGGGGTCTTCCGAGAAATACTCGAAGTCGCGGCCGCAGAGGGGGCTGCGCTGGATGTTCAGGCCGGGGCCGAGCAGGACAGCCACTTCCTGTGCGGCGGCTTCCTCGCCCAGTGCCTCGCCCACGGCTTCGCCCAGCTTCTCATCCCAGCTGCACGCAGTGGCGGAAGAGGTCGGAAAGCAGGTTGCCGGAACGCTGGGGTTGAGGCCCAGATGGTCGGCGGCGCTGGCCTGCTTGCGGACACCGTTGGGGCCGTCCGAAAGGGTGATGGCCGGGATGCCCTTGCCCGGCAGAGCGCGGGTGGTAAAGACAGTCTCGCCCGAGAGCAGGGCGCATTTTTGCTCTAAGTTCAGTTTCTGGATGATGTCGGTATGCTTCATCGCATTTTCCTCATTTTATCCTGAGCAGGGCAAAGGCCCGCTGTCTGGTGCAGCGGGCCTTTGCCGTTGGTTCAGTTCAGGTGCTGCATGGAGAGAGGGTCCGGTTTAGACTTCTTCTTCCTCTTCCTTGCGCTTCTTGTAGTTCTTGATGGCGGTGTACTCCAGGCCAACGATGAGCAGCGCGGCCACGACGTCAGCACCGATCATGATGACCTTCCACTTTGCCATGCCGGGGTTCAGGTTCTCAGCCTCATAAGCGCGGCTGTTGACCACGGTGTAGAGGATGTTCTTGGCAGAGGTGCGCATTGCCTGCTTGCTGCTGTTGGTCAGAACAGTCATCTTGTTGAAGTCATTGCCGGTGGTGCAGAGCATCAGATCGCTGCCGTTGCGGACGCCCTGATCAGCGGTCATGTAGCCGTAGACACCGAAGTAGTCGGTCTCGACGAAGCCGAGGAAGCCCCACTCACCGCGCAGGACGTTCTGCAGCAGCTCAGAGCAGCCGCCAGCCCAGCGATTGCCGATGTAGTTGAAGGAAGACATGACAGCGTGGCAGTCAGCATCCTTGACAGACATCTCGAAGGGCTTGAGGTAGATCTCGCGGATAGCCTGCTCGTTGGACCAGGTAGCCAGCATAGAAGTACGGTTGCCTTCCTGATCGTTCAGGGCAAAGTGCTTCATGTAAGCGTAGACGCCGTGCTCCTGTGCGCCTGCGATGGCGTTTGCGGCCATAGCACCGGACAGGACACCGTCCTCCGAGTAGTACTCGAAGTTACGGCCAGAGAATGCGGTGCGGTGGATGTTCATAGCCGGGCCATACCAGCCGGACGTGTTCATCTCATTGGCCATCTTGCCGATGCTGTCGCCGAAGTCGTGTGCCAGATCTTTGCTCCAAGTCATGCCGATGAGGGTAGCAGCCGGGAAACCGACAGAGCCGACGCCGGTGAAGTTGTTGTTGATGGACGCAGGGCCGTCACAGTCGTTGGTGCGCACCTTGCCGATGCTGTCCACGGCTGCGGTCTGATAGCCGCCGAAGCCGATGGTCTGCTGCAGGTCGTCGATGCTCATCTCATCCAGCAGGTCATCCCACTTGGAATCGTTGTAATCCACGCCGCGCAGGTCAGCCAGCTTGAGGCCGTTCTTTGCGCCGGTGGTGATGTCCTCTGCGTTGGGGTCATCGTCCTTCTCGTAGTTGACCTCAGTGTAGGTGTGTGCGTTGTCGAAGACAGCCTTGACCTCATCGCTCATGTTGTAATCAGCAGGAGCGGCAGTGGCCTCAGCATAGTTTGCAAAACCGTCCGCACGGGACAGATAGGTGATCTCGCCCTCTGCGAAATCGAACTGATTGGTCGCTGCAACAGCGTCGCTCTCGCGCTTGTTGGACTCGTTGTAAACGATGTCGGAAGCAACAGTGTAGGTCTTGGAATCCAGAACATTGTGGGAGTCAGAGTTGGTGCTGATGATGTAATCGCCAGCCTCCAGCACATAGCAGCCGTTGTTCTTGTAATCGTAGGAAGCCAGATCCTCGACCGGGATGGTGAAGTCGATGGTCTCGCTCTCGCCGGGGGCAAGCTCGCTGGTCTTGGCGAAGTCCAGCAGGTTTGCGGAAGCCTTCTCAATGCCGCCGTTGGTGTACGGAGGATCATTATAGATCTCCACGACATCCTTGCCGGCAGCAGAGCCGGTATTGGTGACGGTGACAGAGAACTTCAGGCTGCTGCCGTCGCTGGTGATGTCGCTCATCTTCTGGGTGAAGGTGGTGTAGCTCAGGCCGTAGCCAAAGGGATAGACAACTTCCTTGTCGTAGTCGATGAGGCCCTCATCGGCGGCAGTCTCATAGAACTTGTAGCCGACGTAGATGCCCTCAACGTAGTTGACGAAGGAGGGAGTGGTACCCTCCGGGTCGAACATACTTGCGTTGGAATTGAACTCGGAAGCGTTGATGTACTTGAAGTCGCCGAAGTTGTTCCACCACGGAGAAGCGGTCAGGTCAGCAGCATAGGTGTCAGCGGTACGGCCGGAGGGGTTGACCTCACCGGCGACCACGCGGCCAAAGCCCTCAAAGCCGGACTGGCCGGTGCCGGGGCAGAGCAGGACGCCCTTGATCTGGGGGTAATCCTTGACCCAGTCCATCTCGAAAGCGTTTGCGCCGTTGTAAACGACGATGACGTTGTCGAAGTTGGAAGTGACGAGGTCGATGAGCTCTTCCTCGCGGTTGGACAGCTGCAGGAAGTGGTCGCCCTTATCCCAGTCGCTGCCCTCGTTCAGGCTGTCATCGTAAGTGCCGTTGTAGTAGCCGGTACCGCGCTGAGAGCCACGGTAATCTGCCACACGGCGGACCCAGCTGCCGTCCACGACAGCAGACATATCGGTGGGAAGGTCTGCGCCCTCGCCGCCGACGCGGGTGATGACGACCATAGCGGTGTCAGAATATGCCTTGGCGTTTGCCATCATCTCGTCGGTGTACAGGCTGACATTCGGCTCGGGCAGGGTCCAGTCCTGCTGTGCCATGCCGACGCTGGGGCGGGTGGAGCAGTAATCGGTGTAGAACTTGCTCAGCTCGTCGTTGGTCTCGATGCCTGCATCATGCAGACCGGTAAGCAGGTCGGTGACAGGGTAAGCGTCGTTCAGAGCGCCGGAACCGGTGCCGCCGTAGCAGGGGCTGGTGGAAGCCCAGCCGAAGACGTTCAGCTTGGAGCCGGAAGCCACAGGCAGGATGTTGTCATCGTTCTGAGCCAGAACGATGCCTTCCTGGGTGATCTCATTGACCAGCTCGGTGGCCTCTGCGGAAGTCTCTTCGCTGATGGAGCCTTCGCCGGAGACCAGGTCCAGCATGGTGGACATGGGGCCGGTGCAGATGAGGTTGACGACAATCGCCAGCGCCAGCAGAATGGCGAGGCCGGACTGCGCACGGATCATCTTCTTTTTCGCTTTGGGCATCTTCCGCACCGCGAACATCACGAGGAGCGCGAGTACGAGGACGACGCCGAATGCAATCAGATAGCTCTGAATGTTCGAAACTACCTGCATTACATCATCCAGATTGATGGACAACATAATTTTCTTCCTCCTTATTCTGAATCCATATTTCCCGGGCACAGCTCCCGGAGCGTTGCCTCTATTATAAATGGATTCAAAGAAAATTCACAAACATCTTCACAATCTGTCATTTTGGAGGCATATTTTGCAGAAGTTTCAATTTGGTTTCAAATTTTATTGTGCTAATCCACAATTTCGAGCGCGGTTTTATTGTGCAGAATAACAAAACCTCTCCGTCATCGCTACGCGATGCCACCTCTCCTATCGAGGAGAGGCCTTGGCATAACGCAAAGCTTTTTCTCTTCGCCAGAGGCTCCCCTCGCTAGGGGAGCTGTCGAGCGGCAGCGAGACTGAGAGGTTATTCCTATTATATTTTATTTTTCCGGGACCGGCAGCAAGATCCGCAGGGTGAACCAGCCGTCGGCCCAATGAAGGGTCATGGTGCCGTCGTGGCGCTGGGCGGCCGCCTGCACGCCCTGCAGGTCGTAGCCGCCGTGGGCGTTGTGGACGGGCAGACCGTCCGCGCCCAGCTCCACGGGCTGGGCGCAGTAGTTCTCGAAGCGGAGCATCACGCAGCCGCTCTGCTTATAGATGGCCACCCGCAGCAGACGCTTTTCGGGGTCGGGCTCGGCCAGCACGCTCTCGATGGCGTTGTCCAGCGGCGCGCCCACGAGGGTACACAGCTCCCGCGTGCTCAGAAAGCCCAGCCGGCTGCCGTCGGCCACGCTGGTCATGTTGATGCCGCGCTGCTGGCAGTCCATGCTTTTGGCGGTCAATAGGGTATCCAATACCGGGTTGCCGGTCTTGTTCTCGGCCTCATACTGCCGGATGCCGCTCTCCATCCGGGCCAGAGCCGCGTCCTGCTTGGCCCTGTCGCGCTCGGCGCGGATGTCCGCGATTTGGATCTTCAGCTCGTGATAGCGGCTGTTGATGAGCCGGATGCCCTCTTTGCTCCGCTTGTACTGCTCGTACTGGCGGTGGAGCACCTCGTCCATGGCGGCAAGCTCGCTGTGGAGCGCCGCCTCCCGCAGCTGCTCGTGCTGGACCGTCAGGATGAGCACACCGCAGAAATCCACCAGCGTGCGGATGTAGTAGACGCTCATGTCCACCTCGCGGTCGCCCAAGAACAGCAGGTTGCTCACCGCGAAGACCATCGCCGCCATGACGACGGCCACGAGGGCCGCTTTTCCGCTGATGACGATATGGCCCTTGGGACTTTTGTGCTTATGCTCCAGCACCCAGATGCAGCCGAAAACGCCGCCGTAGACCACCACCAGAAGCAGCAGTGACAGGCCGTCGGCCCCGCTGCGCTGAGGCCAGAGGAAGCAGTGCAGCTGCCACTCGGCGCTGGCGGCCAGCTCTGCCAGAACGAAGGCCCGGGCGCAGACATAGCCCGCTTCCAGCAGGGAGATGGCGCGGGTGGTCCAGAGGTATAAATACTGTATCCCCACAGCTGCCGCCATGCAGGGGATCCACCACGCCAGCGGGACGCTGCCCGTGGCCTGCAAAAAAGCACTCAGGGCCAGCGCCCATGCCACGCTGACGCCGAGGGTAGCCGTTTTGCCGAAGCGGATGCCCAGCGGCAGGGCGTAGATGCCCACGGCCAGACACTCAGCCAGCGCCGTATACAGGCGCGGGATGTTGGGCAGTGCCGTCATGCGCCCTCACCCCCGATGTGGTCGGCCAGCGCCGCGAGGAAGGCTTTCCGCCGGGGGCGGCTGACCTGCAATTCGTAGGGCCCCACCTGCACCATCCCCTGCTGCACGCCCTTCACCTGTGCCAGATTGACAAGGTAGCCGCTGTTGCAGCGGGCAAAGGGCCGCTCGGCCAGCTTTTCCTCAAAGGCTTTCAGGGTGCCTGCCGCCACGAAATCGCCCTCTTCGGTATAAAAATGGACGCGGTGTCCCTCGCTTTCCAGATAATAGATGAGGGACGAATCCAGACGCCGCATCCCGCCCTCCACCGGCAGGGCCAGATAATGCCGTGCGCGGCGGCGCAGCTGTTCTTCGGCCTTGCGCAGCTGCTGCGAAAACGCAAAATAGGGCACCGGCTTGAGCACATAGTCCAGCGCGCCCACCGCGTACCCGCCGATGGCGTACTGCGCCATATTCGTGATAAAAACGATGATGACGTCCTTGTCCAGCTCCCGCACCCGCCGGGCCGTCTCCATCCCGTCCAGATGCTTCATCTCCACGTCCAGAAACAGGATGTCGTACACCGGGCGGTAATCATCCAGCAGCTCCATGCCGTCGGCGAATTCCGTCACCGCGAATTCGGTGCCGTACTGCCGGGTGTGCCGCTGCACATAGCCCTGAAGCTGCGCCCGCACCTCTGCCTCGTCCTCGACCAGAGCAATGCGTATCATTGCCGCACCTCCTTTTTCCGCAATTTTTCTAGTTTTTATTGTAACACGAAATAGGGCGTGTGGCAAATAGGAGAATAAAACAGCAGCCCCGCTTCATCTGCCGCGAGGCTGCTGTTCTGTGATTGGAAAATTTCAGGCTCAGTTCGTCTTGACGGCCACAAGGATACGGATCTTCCTGCCGCCGGAGCAGCCGAAGTTGTCGTACCAGCCGATGAGCTTATAATCCTCGGTGTTGATCTTGGGCAGCGAGGTGGCGAAATACTGGCCCTTCGACCACAGATACACCTGCATATCGTCGGCGGTCTCATAGCGCTTGTCGCCGCTCATGACCGAAGCTGCGCCCAGCTTATCGATGACTACCGGCGAGAGCTGGAGCATCCGGTTGATGGCCTTGCCGTCGGCAGAACGGCCGATGGCGATGCCGCCTGCGATAATGGGGTACTTGGTTGCGGTGCTGTAGGCCACCTGCTTACCGCCGGAGTAGCAGACGTAGGTCGCACCCTCGCCCAGATAGTTGAGGAAGTCGCCCAGCGTACCGCCCACGCTGTCGCCGGTGCGGCGGAGCACATAGCTGAACAGCTGGTCCGTCTTGCCGGTAAGGGTGTTCCAGGTAGAGCTGACGACGCTGCCGTCGATGAGGCCGTAGAGCACATCGCTGGTGCTGGGAACAAGGATGTTCTTCACATCCTGGAAGGTCTCCTCATCGGTCTTGGCTGCCTTGGTGGTGGTCGCAGCGGGGAGGCCTGCGGCCTCTCTTGCGGCGTCCTGTGCCTTGTCGCTGATCTTTTTGTCGATCTTCTTGGCGGCTTCGTCCGTCAGGCGGCGGACAGAATCCAGCGCAGCGTACTCCCACAGGTCACCGGTCACATCGTCGAGGATGACCCGGTCGATCTGGCCCGCAGAATTGGTGGTGTAGTAGCGGACGTCGCTTTCGCTCAGAGTTACCCCCGATAGGCGGCTGGGGCGAACTGCCCCAGCCACACCCTCCGACGTCGTATCGATGATCTGCACGTTGTCTGCAAACGGGGTGTCGCCCAGCGCGGTGCCGTCGGCGCTGACGGTGCCGCTGGTCGAGCGGGGCGAGATGGACTGGACGCGTTCGCCGTCACCGTCCACGCTGATCTCCACCAGCTTGCCGGCCGGGAAATTGAGCTTATTGTTCACATTGACGGTGCGGGCGGTGCCGTCGGTACACATGACCGAGACAGCCTGCTGCACCTCAGCGCTGTTCGTCTCCACAAGGGTGCGGGATGAGGACTGGACCACGCCGTAGAACACAGCGTCTGCCGCGTCGCCGGTGAGGACGGAAACAGCTGCATCGTTCATGCCCAGCAGCAGAGTGACCACCTGGCCCACGCCGCCGCCGGACAGGGAGGACAGCTGGTAGGCCACAGAGGGCGAGGCGATGGTGTAGGTGACGCCGGCCACGGTCACAGAGGTCGGAGCGCTGGCCGAGGGCGAGACAGCCGTCACGCGGCCTGCGGCCCGCTTGTTGTAGAGCCAGACGGTGCGGGCGCTCTCGTTATAATAGTAGACATCATAGGGAGAGAGGGCCGCGGAGGTGGTGACTTCGTCGTTGCGGTAGATGGCTGCCGGGGCGAAGGGCAGGACGGTGGAAGCATCTGCCACGAAGGGACCCTTGACGTTGTCCAGCAGGACCGAAGAGATGTCCACCTGGCCATTGTTCACGGCAAAGCCCAGGGTGGAAGCGTAGACTTGACCGCTGCCGTTCATGGCGGTGAGGGCGTTGTAGAAGAGCATGGTACCCTGCTCGAGGGTCAAAGTCTCGCCCTGACGGGCATTGATCTCATTGCGCAGGCCCAGCGCACTGGCCTTGCTGAGCTGAGCTGTGGGGAAGGCACCGCCCAGCTTTGCCACATCATAGCCCAGCAGGCGCAGCGCCATGGTGCAGGCTTCTTCCAGCGTGACGGTGTTGTCCGGGCGGAAGCTGCCGTCGGAGTAGCCGGTCATCCAGCCGTTCTGGACAGCGGTGCGGATGTAGACCGCATAGGGAGAGTCACTGTCTACATCGCTGTAGAGGCGGCCGGTGCGGCCCTGTGCCGTGGTGGTATCGCGGTAAGCAGAGAATGCGGTGAGGAGGCGGGCTGCCTGCCCACGAGTGAGGGGCGCACCCAGAGAACCGGCCTGCTCGGCGGTCAGACCGCCCAGTGCCGTCGCCGTCTGGACTGCCGCGTTGGAGCCGACCGCAGAGGCGGGCAGCACCAGCATGGAAACAGCCACGCAGACAGCCAGCAGGAATGCGAGGAATCGTTTTTTCATGGTAAACTCCTTAATCATATCTGAGTGCTTCGATGGGGTTCAGGCTGGCGGCACGGCGGGCCGGCAGGAAGCCGAACAGGACACCGATGCCGCAGGAGATGCCCACGGCGATGGCTGCTGCGCCCGCCGAGGGGGTGACGTTCAGGGTAATATCCGTCAGGATATACGGAAGGATCTGGTTGATAATGGCCGACACGACGTAGCCCAGCACGATGCCGAGGCAGCCGCCCAGCGCCGACGTGACGCCGGCCTCCACGACGAACTGGGTCAGGATGGTGCTCTCCTGTGCGCCCAGTGCCTTGCGGATACCGATCTCACGGGTGCGCTCGGTGACAGACACCAGCATGATGTTCATGATGCCGATGCCGCCGACCAGCAGCGAGATGCCCGCAATGGCCGTCAGGACGCCCACCATGACGTTGATCATGGAGGACATCTGCGCCATTGCCGCACTCAGGCTCTGGACGTAGACATAGTCGTCCTTGCTGACCAGCTTCTTGATGCTTTTTTGCATATACTCCTGTGCCTCATCCGAGTGGTCCGCGTCCTGCAGGACCACATAGTACTGGCTGACACTGCTGGTGTTGTTGACGCTCATCAGGGTGGTATAGGGGATAAGAACAATGTCGTCGTTGCCGCCCTCGTACTGGGCGGCGGGTCTGGAGCGGCCCTCCAGCACGCCCACGATGCGGTACTCGCTGGCGCCTACCTTGAGGGTGCTGCCGAGACCGTTGCCGCCGAAGATCCTGCGGTCCACATAGTCGCCGATGACACAGATATTCTTGTTGTCTATCAAATCGGTGTACTGAATGCCGCGGCCCTTGGCCACCTTGTAGTTGTTGATGGTCGTGTAATCTTCGTTGACGCCGCTGATGTAGGTGCGGCGGTACTTCTCGCCCGCCACCCGCAGCGTGTCGCCGACACTGGCAATCGGCGAAAGGCCCTTATAATACTCGGGCTTCTGGTTGATGATGTTATACACATCGCTGACCTCCACCGTGCGGGTGCTGGCGGTCATGATGTTGACGCCCAGAATATCGCTGCCCATGTCGGAGTAGAAGTCCTGCATCATGTGGGTCATGCCGTTGCCGAGGCCGACGATGACGATGACGGCCATGACGCCGATGATGATGCCCAGCATGGTGAGGAAGGTGCGGACTTTGTTGCTCAAGACGTTCTGGACGGCCTGTTTGAAGGTCTCCTTTATCATGCCTGCGTCCCCTCCTCTCCGACTTTCGGCTCTGCCATCATGAAGTTCGGCTGAACGACTGCCTCGGGTGCGTGGGCGTCGCCGTCGTAGACGACGCGGCCATCTTCGAGGCGGATGATGCGCTCGGCCTGCACAGCAATGGAGTTGTCGTGGGTGATGAGGACGACGGTATTGCCCTGCTTGTGCAGATCCTGGAGCATTCCCAGAACTTCGCGGCTGGTGTGGGAGTCCAATGCACCGGTCGGCTCGTCGGCCAGGATGACCGCCGGGCCGCAGGCCAGCGCACGGGCAATGGACACACGCTGCTGCTGACCGCCGGAAAGCTGGTTGGGCAGGTTTTTGAGCTTATTGCCCAAACCCACCCGCTCAAGGGCAGCCTTTGCCGTCGCGTGGCGCTGTGCGGCGGGGATGCCCGCATACACAAGGGGAACTTCCACATTCTCCAAAAGGGTCAGCTTCGGCAGCAGATTGTACTGCTGGAAGATGAAGCCCAGCTTCTCGTTCCGGATGCTTGCCAGCTCACGGCGGCTCATCTTGCCGACATCCCTGCCGTCCAGCAGATAAGTGCCTTCGGTAGGCACGTCCAGACAGCCGATGATGTTCATACAAGTGGATTTACCAGAACCGGACTGGCCGACGATGGCCACGAACTCGCCCTTGTTGATTTTGAAAGAGACGTGGTCGGCGGCCTTTACGAGGGTGTCGCCCATCTGGTAATACTTGCAGACCCCATCAAATTCTATCAGCGTGCTCATTCGTCATCTCCTTCGGCGGAGGCCATCGTGTTGCTGTAGAAGTCGGTCGCGCTGACGCTGGAGTTGTCGTAAGCGATGGTATCGCCCTCCTGCAGGCCGCTCTTCACTTCGATGTAATCGTCATCGCTGATGCCGGTGGTCACCTTGACGTAGACGAAGCCGTCGGGAGCGGTCATGGAAGTCTCAGCATTGGCAGCGCTGGGCGAATCCTTGGTCACCAGCACATAGCTGCCCCGGACGAGGGCGGCGTTGGGCAGGGCCAGAACATTCTTGACGCTGGCGGTGGTGATCTTCGCAGTGGCGTTCATTCCGGGCAGCAGCTCGCCCATGTCGTCGATGCGGACGGTGACGGGGTAGCTGGTGGAGCCGTTGGCGGTAGTGCCTGCCACGAGGATGCTGCTGATGACGCCCTTGTAAGTCTCACCCGGGACGGCGTCGGCGGTGATGTCCACCTCCTGGCCGACCTTGAGGGAGCGGATCTTCAGCTCGTCCACGTTGAGCTTCATTTCCAGATGGCTCATATCGTAGATGGTGCAGAGGTTCTGCATAGCGGTGTCGTTGGCGCTGAGCTTGTCGCCGGCCTTGACCTTCTTATCCACGATGGTGCCGCTGATCGGGGCGTCGATGGTATAGTGGCTGATGGTCTTCTCGGCAGAAGACATCTGCAGCTCGGCAGAGCGCAGGCTGTCAGCGGCGTTTTTGGTCTGCTTGTCCAGATCCTTGCCGGTAATGCGGAGGATGACGTCATCCTGACGGACGGTGGCGCCCTCCTTGACGCAGAGTTCAGACACGGTGCCGGAGGCAGCTGCCGCGACAGTCTCCTCGCGCTGGTAAGTAAAGTGTGCGGAGTTGAGGGAGCTGACGCCGTTCACCTGTGCCACAGCGGCCTGTGCGGTGGTCAGGCTGCCTGCGTTGGGAACAGCGATGGTGACGGTGCAGGTCATCAGGCTGGCGTCGCCGGCAGGGTTTGCACCGGAAACGGAGCGGATGGTGCCGTTCAGCGTCTCAAAAGTGGTGTCCGGCATGACCTGTGCGGCCTGACCGGCGACAAAGCTCTGGGCCTCTGCGGCAGGGAAATCCACGGCCAGCAGCATCACGGAGGTGTCGCGGATGGTGGCCACAGTCTGACCAGCCTGCACGGCGTCGCCTGCGGCGACTGCAAAGGAGCTGACCTCACCGCTGATCCTGGTGCGGACGTTCTGCATATCCGCAGCGTCATCGTAATTGCGCTGTGCCTGCTCCACCGAGAGCTGTGCGCTCGCGAGGTTGTTTTCCACATCCGAAATGTCGATGGTGTAAAGAATATCGCCCTTCTCGATGCTGTCGCCCAGCTCAAAGTCGGCGGTGAGCACCGTGCCGGTGACGAGGGACTTGACGGTGTAGGAATCGGCGGCGTTGATGGTGCCGTTGCCGTCGTAGACGTTCATGATGTCGCGGCGTCCCAGCTTCTCCTGCGTGTAGGCAAGGTCTGCCGACGCACTGCGGCTCCTGCGCGGCACGATGACCGCCACCAGCACCGCTGCGGCTGCGACCACCGCGATGCAGCGCTTTTTGTGGGTCTTGATAAAGTGGAGCACCTTATTTTCTCCGCCGGTATTCTCCTGCGGAGAAGCGTCCTGTGTCTTCTTGTTGAAACCTAGCATGAAAAGCCTGACCTCCTGTGTTTCATGAAAAAGAAAAGTTCTTTCTGCCTGTTTTCATTCGTTCTGCGCTTTCCCCCACAGCATCCGCCAAAAACGTCCTGTCTGCGAGATGCTGCCCCGGGTTAGCGGCGCAAACCGTTATAATGATACCACCTAACAAAACGGACTACAAGAAATTTTTCCTGCAAAATCTGCAACTTTTTTGAAAATTTTTCCATCATCTCTGTGTCTGGAAGCCGGAACATCAGACAGAGCTTTCGGATGAAGCGTTCATCCACTCGCTCCGGCCCTTCGTGCAGCGGCTTTTGGGATACCGTCAGAAATAACCTGACGATCCGTGAGATGACGGCTCTGATGGGCGGTGACGGCACGATGGAGCAACAAACAGAAAAAGACGTCCGCTTTGAGAATGACCCTCAGGCGGAAGTCTTTTTACTTTCTGAAAAAACAAAAGAAAAAGCACCAAGCATTTCTGCCTGGTGCTCTTTGTGATGCACCTCCAGGGACTCGAACCCTGGGCCCACTGATTAAGAGAGCAAGCCGCCGGTTCGTCTCAATTTATGGAAGTTTCGAGTCATCGTTATTTTTAATCAAAGCAATGTGATTTTTTACCCGGTAATTTCTACACCCTTTGTCCGATTTTGCAACGATTTGCACCCTTTGCACGTTTTGAAACCGTGCAAAAACCGTGCAGAAACCGTGCACTTACTCCCAGACAAACTAAAATCCACTTCATCCGACAACGACTTGACGGCATTGGTTTGGGTGGCCATTCTCTTATTTTTAGTACTTGCTGCATCACAAGCCGATTGGAAAGCATCTGACCTCATTCTCAGTATAACCCGTCGTTTTGTGTTAGAAAAAAGCAACACAGCACGATATGGTCTGTATGGCCTTGTAGTGGTATCCTTTTGCCAACAAGAAAACAACATAAAACGAAAGGAAAAACAAATGATGAAACGTATCTTTACCCTGATTGCCTCTATTGTTCTGGCCACCAGTCTACTGGCTGTCCCCTGCTTTGCCGCTGAGCCTGAAGACTTGCCCACGCCGCAGCCTGGTGTGACCGAAACGGAACAACCTGACGGTTCTGATCAGCCTGAGAATCCGGACAGACCTTCTATCCAGCCATGTGATGCTATGCCAGGAGATGGCTACTTAGCTTAAAGTAAGATCCAGATATTCTTTAGCTTCTTTTTTAACTATTTCCAATCCAACCTGATATCCAATAACTTTGCAGAGATAATACGATTGATAGTACAATTCTTTGCTGATTTCGTCATCGCCCATAAAATGTCGGCATTCCGCTTCAATTTCCAGACATCGGGGCAATTCTTGGTAATGTCCATATTGAATACAGGCTTCTCGTCCTTCTTTAGCGAGTGCAGCTCCTTCCTCATAGCGACCGCACAAATCCAGTACCCGAGCATAAAATCCAGTACCCGAGCATAATTATAAAGAACCAAAGGCAACACCCCGATAGATGTTATGGTTTCCTTAAAATGCTTACGCACATACTTAAGCAGCTGATAGTAGATTTCAGCTGCTTTTTTATTTTGGCCAGCATCAGAAGAGTAAGCAAGCCCAATCTGATTGATAATTGTGATTTCATCTTTTGTATAAAGGAAACTTTCTATACTCTCTAGGTCAAAGCGTGGCACGGTCAGCCGGATTGCCTGCATTAGCAGATCGATTTGTTCCAGCGGCGTGTAGCGTCCATCTAAGCGTCCCAGAAGTACCCTTGAACACAGGGCAAATTGCTGCGAAATTTGATCATCCGGATCTGCCAGCTTTTCAAATTGTGCGAGCTTCTCAAATCCCTCCGGCACCTTTTCGGTCACATTGCAGGCAACAATTTCTTTCTTAAGAGCTTCCATCTCCAGTTCATTTTTACTCAGCAGAGCAAAATAGCGGTCATCCGGCAGGCCCAGACGCTGCAAAAGGGCATTGATCCGGTTGCGGCTGGGGGTCTGTTTCCCATTTTCCAGCCGGGAAAGAGTCATAGGCTCACAGATTCCATCGCAAAGCTGCTCCTGGGTCAAACCCAGATCCAGCCGCCGCTGCTTGACGTACTCGCCAAGAAAGACATTCTTCATCCCTAAACCCTCCTATAGAAGTAATATCTCTATTATTATAAAGGATGGCACAGCGGATTTCCAGTGAACGGTTCAACTTTTACTGAAAACTTATCGTTTTGTGTTATTTTCAAGTAACTCGGCACGATATGTTGCCGGTCGGCAGGATGTGCTACAATACAGTCACAGCAAGGGATACGAACAAACGAAAGCTCCCAAGCTGAATAAAACCAAAAAGAAAGGAGAAACAAATCATGGAAGTCCTCGCTGAGAAGAAGCCCATTGAAGAACAGGTTGATTGCAATATCGACATTAATATCTTCTGCTAACAGGGTTAATTACCACTTTAATAAGGGGTTCGGATTGTTCCGGGCCCCTTATTTCGAACAATTATCCTGTAATCAGGATTTTTATATAGATAAAGAGGAGCTAATATGTATACAGTACCCAGCTATGTGACCTATCGCACGGAAGAAGATGCTATTTATATTACATCAGAATTGTATCGCAATACCGTCCGGCTGACCGATCATGGCCTGCAGAAGGAGTTCATCAATCTCACCCGTTGCGGCGTCTGTGCGGAACTGAATACGCCGTTGACACGCTATCTGCATGAGCAAGAGCTTCTGGTAACCGAGGAAGAACTGGACCATGCGCTGCACCAGGTGAGATCTTTGCTGGATAATATCTTCATGGTAACATTGATGCCGACGGAAGGCTGCAATTTCCGCTGCCCATATTGCTATGAAGATCACCATGCGGTCAGTATGACTCGTGACACACTGGACCGAATTGAGGAGTATATAACTGCACAAGCGCCGCGCTATAAACAGGTCATACTTGCATGGTTTGGAGGTGAACCTACTCTTTGCAAAGACACTGTGCTGGAAGTGTCCAACATTGTGCAAAATCTGCAGAAACAGTATGGCTTTCACTATGCTGCCAATATGACCACCAATGGTTATCTGCTGAATGACAAGCTATTTCGGCAGTTCTATCAGGCAGGGATCACCAGCTATCAAATTACAATTGATGGTTGGAATCACGACAAGACTCGGCCCCATGTATCCGGCAAAGGAACCCTGCAGACCATCATTAACAATCTGGCCTCTCTTTCCAAGTTGCCGCCGGCAGAGTATTCCTTTCATATCACGCTGCGCCACAATATTCTGGCCGACGATGAGGACTACAGTTGGTATGATTATCTGTACCGTCTGTTTGGGCATGACAAACGCTTCGCCGTACTTGTTCGTGCTGTTGGTGACTGGGGTGGTGAAGGCGTCCACAGTCTATCCATCCTTCATCAGGATACAAAAGATGTGTTGGTAGCAAAACATGTTGCATATCTGGATAAGATCGGGATGTCGTGTCATAACCACAGAAACGGAGCCCTTGCACAGGTGTGCTACGCTTCCTATCCACATAGCATGGTATTCCGGGCCAATGGAAAAATTGGCAAATGCACTGTGGCGCTTGACCACCCGCAAAACCAGTTAGGTTGGGTTGATCCCGAAAAAGGTATTGTGATCGACCCGGAGGTTAACTGCCGGTGGAGCTTTTCTGATCTGAAGCCCGAGTGTCGTAGCTGCCGGAATGTTTTGCGCTGCATGAATATGCAGTGCAAAAAGTCTGAAATTATTGATGGAAAGACAGTTTGCCTCTATAGAAAATCAGAATGTGTGTAATCAGTTAACTAACGCAAAACGATATGTTTATTCCTCATCCTGTGTGCTACAATTTGAATCAGAAAGAGCAAAGCACACAATCCACTGTTCATAGAGACAGATGGAACGATCACAGAAGAGGTGGAAATCATGAAGTATTATCTCAAAAAGTGCTGGCCCACTGTTACAGCGGCCTCCATCTGTATGGTTGTTGCCTATGGTTTGCAGGTCTGCACCAGTCTGGTACAGATTCAGATCACCCAGGGACTGCTGGACGGTGATCTGCGGGCTTTCACCATTCGGATCATTCTTCTTCTGCTGACCTGGCTGGCCGTGGTCCTTTGCCTGATTGCAGAGACCTTCTTCCAGGGCCGGGCCGTGCGCCGGATGAACAACGCTCTGCGCCGGGATATGGCAGCGGGCCTGTTGCACAAGACCCATCAGGAGTATCATAAGCAGGAGAGCGGCGAGTACCTCTCCCAGTTTACCAACGACGTGAACCAGATTGAGCAGATGGCCTGGACTCCGTTTTTCACCATCATGGGTTCTGCGGCACAGGTGGTGTTCGGCATCGTTGCACTGGCATCCATTCATTGGCTGCTTCTGGTGATTTCTCTGGTCATCGCATTGGTTATGATCTTCGTTCCTCGTCTGTTCAGCAAACGGTTGGGAACCGTTGGCACAGCCTGTGCCGCCAGCCAGGCTGACAGCGTCAGTAAAATCAAGGATCTGCTGGCAGGTTACGATGTGCTTCGCTTCTTTGGCAAGGATGAACGGTTTACCAGCGGAGTCGATGCAGCCAGCGACAGCATGGAGCAGGCCAAGTACAAACTGACCATCAACAAGGACGGCATCGGCTGTGGTCTGGCCTATGTCAGCGCCGTCTGCCAAGTGGCCGTTGTCATCCTGCTGGGTGTCCTGATCCTCAATGATATGATTCCTCTGGCCACCTTTATGGGCACCGGTACCATCTGCGCCGGCGTGTATAATGGACTGAACCAGGTGTCCAAACTTGCAGTGTCCTTCTCGGCCAGCAAGCCCTATTTCGATAAGATTACCATCCATGCCGGCGAGGCGCAGCTTCCTGATTTCGGTCTGCCTACCCTGCAGGAAGGCATTACGGTCAAGGATGTCTCTTTCGGCTACGATGAAAAGAAGCCGATCCTGGTCCACATGAACGCGGAATTCAAGAAAGGCGGCAAATACGCCCTCACCGGTCCCTCCGGCTGCGGCAAGAGCACCCTGCTGAAGATTCTTCTGGGCTGGCTGCCCGGCTACCAGGGCAAGGTCCTTTATGACGAGAGAGACGTGCGGGATTACACGCCCGAGCAGCTCCAGCAGAAAATGAGCTACATCGAACAGAATGTGTTCCTGTTCAATACCACCATCCGTGAGAACATTACCCTGGGTGAGCACTTTACCGACGAGCAGATGGAAAAGGCACTGCGTGACAGCGCCCTGGCAGGCGACCTTGCCAATATGCCCAAGGGTCTGGATACGCCGGTGGGCGAGGAAGGCAACGCCCTCTCGGGCGGCCAGAAGCAGCGCGTGGCCATCGCCCGTGCTCTGATCCATAACCGCAGCATCCTGCTGGTGGATGAGGGCACCAGCGCCCTGGACCAGAAGAACGCCGACATCGTGGAGAAGAGCCTGCTGTCCAACCCTGACCTGACCCTGATCCTGATTAGCCATCACCTGAGCGACGAACGTAAAGCCCAGTTCGATCATGTGTACGAGTTGACGCCCGCATCTTCTATTGTCTGAAACCGGGAAGCAACGCAATAGCCGGAAGAATCCAAAGAAACCGTGCCGGGGTTTCGTGGCACACGACTTTGTTTGCAAAGTCTAGTGTGTTACACCTTGGTTCCGGCTGATGCGGAAAAGGGACTGCGAGCAGCTCCGGCAAGCACCTATTCTGCGGCAGAAGGATGCGCGGATGGGGATGG